>Ga0209381_1000291_pt1 | contig 135844 bp, 106 predicted proteins | sample DewCreD2012metaG_FD_184111 | JGI IMG/M metagenome (GOLD analysis project Ga0209381, IMG submission 184111) | Hot spring sediment bacterial and archeal communities from British Columbia, Canada, to study Microbial Dark Matter (Phase II) - Dewar... ...
GAACAGAGGTTTAAGTGGAACTTCATAATCAAATTAATTATTGGGCTGTTTTAATCTGTGGTGTTATTGGCACCGGAATAGGCGCATTCTGGTATAGTCATATGTTCCTTGGAAAGGTTTGGGTTGCGGCACTTGATAAATCGGAAGAAGAGTGGAGAACAGATTTCAAACCGGCAAAAACTTATTTCATTTCTTTTCTTTCACAACTTTTAATGGCATTTATACTTGCATTAATTATGAGTTATGTTGGAGTTACCACACCGGAAGAGGGGATTAAAGTTGCATTTATGGCGGCTCTTGGTTTTATTGCAACATCAATGACTATAAATTTTTTATTTGAAGGGAAGACATTTCAGCAATTTGTAATAGATGCCGGTTATCATTTTATAGTTCTCCTAATTAATGGGATTATATTAGGTGCTTGGTCTGCTTAGATAATAGAAAAAAATTTTACCAACGGCGCCGTAAATATTTATCTTCCAATTGAATTATACTCTGGTTAATAATAATAGTTTTATTTTGCTTACAGACAGACTTTTTTCTTTAACGAAAACGAAGAATGAAAAATGTTTACATATAAAAAAATATTTACTTGCTTGTCCCCAAAAGCGCTTCTTTTTGTTTTACTGCTAAGTAATAACTTACTCATTGCACAGAAAACGAAATTAACAATCGAGGGAAAAGTAGTTGATAGTCAGTCGGGCGAACCGATTGAATTGGTAAATGTGTATTTATCGGAGACGACATTAGGCGCAGCGACAGATAAAAACGGTAACTTTAAAATTCCGGATGTGCCTCCGTCACTTTTTACTTTAGTTTCTTCTGCTATAGGATATGAGCCAAGTATGGTTAGTTTAGATTTGAGAACAGGAACTAGTAAGTTTATTAATATTAGAATGACTCCCAAGACATACGAGATCGAAGAAGTTGATGTAAAAGCAAAACAAGATCCTAATTGGCGGAAACAATTAGAAATATTTAAAGAAAAGTTTTTTGGACAAAACGATTTTGCAAGATCGTGCGAGATTGTTAATCCTTATCATATTAACTTTGTTGAAACATCGGAAAAACTAACTGCAGAAACGAACATTCCGATTAAAGTTCGTAATAATGCTCTTGGTTACGAAATTGAATGTGTGTTAAATTATTTTGAGTATGATAAAATAAAGCGATCCACAAGATTCGAGGTACTTCCAAAATTTTATGAATTGAAAACTTCTGCTCGCGATTCTACAAAAATATTTTTGGAAAACAGAGAAATTGCTTATTTGGGCTCGACCATGCATCTTTTGTCATCACTTGCCAAAGGTAGATTTAACTATCGCGATGAAGGTTTTATTTTGAAACTTGGCGCTAAAACAATTGGCAGAGCTGAGGAGATAGTAAGTCACGATTCAACAAGTAATCGTTATTATCTCAAATTTGATGGGTGCATAAATATTCAATTCTGGAATAATATTCTCAGGATTTCTTCGAATTCCAAAATATGTTTAAAGTTCGGTTCAACCGAGTTTAGTCCCGATGGTTATCTAATTTATCCTAATCAGTTTGAAATTACGGGCGCAATGGCAAACGAAGGAATTGCAACACAATTACCCCGATTCTTTAAAATGACCAACGAAGATTATTAAAGAATAGAAATAAAAAAACGCTAAATTTGCTTTAGAAATCTGCTTATTGTTTTTTAACCTTTCAAGGCAACAGACATGAAAATTGATCTTGTAGTTTTTGATCTGGACGGAACATTGGTTAGTTCTCACGAAACTATTTACAAAGCAACATTGCACTCGTTAAAAGAGGTTGGTATTAATAACCACATCCAACATGAGAAATTCATGAGTATGATTGGAATGCATTTCGAAGATATATTTGAGGAGTTTGGTTTTAAAGTGCCGGATTTTGAACATTTTATAAAGATATATAAAACCATCTATTTTGGTTATATCGACGAATCTGTTTTGTATCCCAATGTAAAAGAATCAATAACAAAGTTAAGAACGAATAATTATAAGATAGGATTACTAACAACAAAGGGACAAGATCAGGCAGAGTTAATACTCAAGCATTTTGATCTTTATAATCAATTTGATGGAATAATGGGTCGTAGACCAGGTATTGCACATAAACCTTCTCCCGAACCACTCTTGAAGTTGTGTGAAGAATTAAATGTAAAGGTAAACAATTCCTTAATGGTTGGGGATTCAGAGCTTGATATTGAATGTGGAAAAAATGCCGGAGCGTTTACTTGTGCCGTTACACACGGATACCGTTCCAAAGAAAACTTAAAAAGCTATAATCCGGATTTTATTATTGATAACTTAGATTCTGTTGAACATATATTAAATAATAATCGAGCGTAAATTAACAGGAGGAACCGATGGATAACGGAAAAGTTACTGTTAGCATTCAAAACGGGGTGGGAACTGTCAGCTTCTTTCATCCTAAAAGCAATTCTTTACCGCTTAAATTGCTTAAAGAAATTACAGAAGCAATAAATAAACTTGCAATTGATAAAAACTGCAAAGTGATTATAATAAGAAGCGAAGGAGAAAAATCTTTTTGCGGAGGGGCTTCATTTGATGAACTTCTTAATATAAAAGATTTCAAAAGCGGAAAAGAATTTTTTATGGGTTTTGCTCGATTAATTAATTCGATGAGAAAATGTCCTAAGTTTATCATTGCTCGTGTTCATGGAAAAGCTGTAGGTGGAGGAGTAGGAATAGCCGCTGCGGCAGATTATACTTTGGCATCAAACGAAGCATCTGTAAGACTAAGCGAAATTCTGCTTGGTATTGGTCCGCTTGTGGTTGGTCCCGCAGTTGAAAGAAAAATCGGTAAGACAGCTTTTATTACAATGACTATAGATGCAGAATGGCACGATGCGTTTTGGGCAAAACAGAATGGACTTTACACAAAAGTATTTGCAACAAATCGCGAACTTGACGAAGCTGTTGCTGAACTAGCAAAAAAAATTTCCGGCTTTAATCCCGATGCTATGGCTCAACTTAAAAAAGTATTCTGGAAAGGAACGGAAGATTGGGACGAACTTTTGGAAGAACGCGCAGAAATAAACGGACGACTCGTTTTGTCAGAGTTCTCTAAAAATTATATAAAGCAGTTCAAGGGCAAATGATAAAACGAAAGAAAGATTTTGTCCTTGTAACTATTATCTATTTGTTTTCTTCTTTTATCAGACTCTCAATTAATTATTCAACAGAGTTTATTCCCGGTTCAAACGGAGCGTTTTACCTTTCAAACGTAAGATCAATTCTTGAAACCGGGGAAATTATCTTTAAAGATTTTCCTTTAATATTCTGGTTAGAAGCATTACTTTCAAAGTTATTTTTTGTTTTGGGAATAGCAGAGTTTGAAAAATCGATTGACCTTGCTTGCAGATTGTTTGATTCTTTTATTCCACCACTTGCGATTTTACCAGCATATCTTTTGATAAAACGATTACTTGTAAATTCAGAAAAAGAATATTATGCGGTATTGTTTGCATCATTGTCGACTCTTTTTATTTCCTTTATGATTCTTGTATCGGACTTTCAAAAGAATTCACTTGGATTGCTTTGGTTATTTAGTCTGATGCTTTGGGTATATAAGAGTCTGGAAGAAAAAAAACTGATTAATTATTCAATCTCTTTCCTTTTTTTATCACTCACCGGGATTACACATTTTGGATGTTTTCTTGTAGCCGTCTTATATATAATAGTTGTTCTTCTTGTTAAGAAACTTGTTCATAGAAAAATCGAATTGAAAAATGTTCTGATAGCCGGTTTATTATTGATAGTTGCTTATGTGATTATTTATCTAATTAGTCCTCCCCGGTTAAAAACAGTTTTCGATTTCCTTTTTAATATGTTTAGAAATTCTACAATACTTCTTTTACTGAAAGGAAAACCGCTTATTTCACCGATTGATTTAGTAAACCAGATATTGATCAATCTTACTTCAATTATAGCGGTCATCTTTTATATTAAGAATTATAAAATGCTTTCAGACACACACAGAATATTTATTCTTTCTTCTGTAGTTCTAAGCTTAATCCTTGCTTCACCTTTTATTGGAATAGAATGGTCACAAAGACTTGGATTTATTTCATATATTCCGGCAGTAATGCTGATCCCGTTTATTTTTAATAACGTAAAAACAGAAATAGCGAGAAAGTTAATTTTGACTATTACACTTACTATTGTTTTGCTTTCGGTTACTGTGCGGGTTAAGATACCAACATTTTCTAATATGAATTATAAGATTTATGCTGAGTTACAAACTAGTAAAGAGAAGTTGCCAAAAGACGGAAATGTACTTTTGGTTTCACGTCACGGTTTAGAATGGTGGGTTTCTTATATTTTAAGAAAGCCGGTAGTAAGAGAGTCGGCTCTTGAAAAAATCTATTGGGACAGGTTTAAATACATGCTGTTTATAATTCAGAAAAAAGATAAACCCCCATTTGGTCCGCTGGGAATATTTGGACCTCCGTTCAGAGAGCCGGTCTTACCTAATGGCGCCGAACAACTATTTAGCGGAATATACTTCGATATTTATTGGTCGAAAATTCCTCCCCAGGACATGTCTATTTTTATTGAACCAATAAGTTATTAGCTGTTCACATTTAGATTGTTTTCTTCTATAACTTATTTTTGAATTTATAAAAGAGATCTTTCGTTATATAATTGAAAAAATAGCGGTATTACCAAAATGAGTTTTATTCTTCGAATAATCATAGTTGCTTTGATTGCATTAGGTGTGCAATTTTATTTTATAAGAAGAATTCAGCAGTCATTAAAAGCTGTTTTCCCCGGAATCAATTCAGATAGAGTAAAAAAGTATAAATGGATTTTTCTTCTATTTGCAAATTTATACCTGATAGTTGGTTTGGTCTATCTTATTTATAGTCAGGTTAGGGGTAGTAATGTTAGTTTTCCGCCACCATATACATGGTTCGATTATTTAATACAATTCCCGTTTTGGGTTTATATTGTAATGGTCTTCCAAATAATTATTTTTTTTATTCTGCTCGACTTAGTCAGATTAATCATTAATCTTGTTTTCAGCAAGCACAATGAGAAAATGTCGTTAATCCTATCAAAAATTAGAATTGTTATAACAGTTTTTTTCTTTATCTATGTTCCGGCAAGAGCTTACTATGATTATGTAACAGTATCTACAAGAATTGTAGAATATAAAAAAGAAAATTTGCCCGAAGAATTGAATGGTTTTAAGGTCGTGCTAATAGCAGATATTCAGGCAGATCGTTATACAAACAAAGAAAGACTGAACAAGTACATTAACGAAGTAAATAAAACAAACCCCGATTTAGTGCTAATTGCCGGAGATGTTATTACATCAACACCAACATATATTTCTTTGGCGGCAGAATCGATTGGACAAATAAAAGCAAAATATGGTGTCTACGCTTGCGTGGGAGATCATGATAATTGGGCATACAGAGAAGATAATGAGAGAAGCTTAAGAGAAATTAAAAATGCTTTGCTTTCGCAAAATGTAAAGATGATAGATAATGATAAAATTGTGATTAAGGTTAATAATGCAAAAATTGGTGTTACATTTGTAACAAATACATACGTAGAGAGGATTGATAAAGACACAATAGAAAATTTAGTTAATCATGATGGTGAGAATATTAAAATATTTTTAACTCATCAGCCGCGTCATTTCTTAATAAATTATGCCAAACAATTTGATTATGATCTTTTCCTTGCTGGCCATACACATGGAGGACAACTGACATTTTTATTCCCATTTTATAATCTTTCTCCAACGCTAATAGAAACTAAATATGTAAAAGGTGATTTCCGATTTGGAAATATGCTTGCTGTTGTTAACAGAGGACTTGGTATGTCGCTTGCACCAATACGCTATAATTCGACTCCGGAAGTTACGGTAATAATTTTTTCATCAGAGTGATAACATTGGAATTTGAACTGAAACCAATCCTATTTAAAATATTAGTTAGTATGTTTGTTAAAAATAATACGAGGTTAAAATGAAAGTTTCTAAGAATTTAAGATTGCTTGCTTCTATTCGGGAATTTTTAAGAGACAGATTTAATCTCGATGAGGATAAAGCTGATGAGCTACAGACAATAGAAAATTTAAAGAAAGGTATAGAATTCCGGGGAACAAACTTATGGGTTTTAATCTTCGCAATAATAGTTGCTTCAGTGGGGCTAAATGTAAACTCAACTGCCGTAATAATTGGAGCAATGTTAATATCCCCGCTTATGGGTCCAATAATGGGGATCGGTCTTGGAGTTGGGATAAATGATTTTGAATTGATAAAACGAGCGTTTAAAAATCTTGCTGTTGCTGTAGGAATTAGTATTTTAACATCGGCTCTCTATTTTTTTATTTCACCCCTTGGAGAAGCTCAATCCGAATTACTTTCAAGAACTACACCGGCAATATGGGATGTTTTAATAGCGCTTTTTGGCGGACTTGCGGGAATTGTCGCCGCTTCAAGAAGACACTTTAGCAATGTTATTCCCGGGGTGGCAATTGCAACGGCTTTGATGCCTCCGTTATGTACAGCTGGATACGGTCTGGCTTCCGGCAATTTGAATTTTTTCTTCGGGGCGTTCTTTCTATTTTTTATTAATAGTGTATTTATAAGTTTTGCAACTTTAATTATTGTTCGATTTCTAAAATATCCTCAGAAAGAATTTATTGACGCAGTCACCGAAAAGAGAGTTAAACGCTATATCCTTATCATAATTTTAATTACAGTAATCCCAAGTTTATTTATGGCTTATAACATTGTTAACAAAAGTCTTTTTGAACGGAATGCCAATGCATTTATAAATAATGAACTAACATTTAGAAACACTCATATATTGAGCAAGAATATTGTACAGAGCGAAGGGAAAAAGTTAATAGAAGTTTTTATGGTAGGAGAGAGAATAGATGAAAAAACAATTGATCTAATAAAACAGAAATTGGAAAAATATGGAATAACAAACACTGAGCTTATTATTAATCAGGGTATTTCCGACAAGGATAAATTAGATATAAGTTATATTAGAACGAAATTAATCGAAGATCTTTATAAAAAAAATGAAGAGATACTAAAATCTAAAGACAAGAAAATAGAATTGCTTGAAAGAGAACTCGAAAAAACCGGATTATCTTTATATCCTGTTGAAGAAATTTATAATGAAGCCAAAGTACTAAATTCTAATTTGTCCCAATTTTTTATTGATAAGGTTGTGATAGCCGGCTTAAAGGAGAATGGTTTGGATACAATCAATGTTGTTTATGCAAAATTTAAAGTCAGACCATCCGCAAATGAAATGCAACGCTTTGAAAGATGGTTAATTGCCAGAACCAAGGCAAATAAAATTAAGTTTATAATTCAATAGAGATGTTGTGAGCAAGTTATTTTTATCTGAAATATTTATTTATCCGGTTAAATCACTTGGTGGAATCAACCTTAAAATTTCCGAGGTTGAACCACGGGGTCTAAGATACGATAGAAGATGGATGCTTGTTGATGAAAAGGGAAAATTTTTAACACAAAGAATATACCCTCAAATGGCACTCATCAGTGTGGAGCTTGAAGATAATAGGTTAGAGTTTAATCATACCACCACCGGTTCCTCTTTTGCTCTCAATCTCGAAGAAGTAACCAATAATGAAATCGATGTTATTATTTGGAATGATAAAGTAATTGCAAATATTGTAAGCGAAAAAGCAAACGAATGGTTTAGCGACACACTGGGAATAAAATGCAGGTTGGTTTATATGAATGATAACACTATCAGACCAGTTGATAAAAACTATTCTCATAATAATGAAGTAGTTAGTTTTGCAGATGCTTTTCCCTTTTTAATTATAGGACAATCTTCGTTAGATGATTTAAACTCTCGTCTGCAAACTAAACTTCCCATGAATCGTTTTAGACCAAACCTTGTGTTTACTGGCGGTGAACCATTTGCAGAAGATAGAATAAAATCCTTTTCAATTGGCGACATAACTTTTTATCCCGTTAAACCTTGTGCGAGATGCGTGGTTACAACAATCGATCAGCAAACCGGAATAAAAAGCGAAGAGCCACTGAGAACCCTTTCTACTTATAGAACATTTAATAACAAAATAAACTTTGGTCAGAATTTGATTCATAAAGGGACAGGTTTTATTTCTGTTGGAGATGAATTAAAAATTATCGAGCAGAAATAACCATAATTAATTTTTTTCAGCGTTCCCGAGGGGACAAAATTATGAATCGGAAATGACCTAAAAATGTTATACTTTTCATTAGAATAAAAAGAAATGTTTTTGTAGCAGAATATTTTTTTGTACTAATTAAACAGCTCGCTTAAGGAGGGCGCCATGAAAAAGTTAGCATTTCTTTTATGCTTTCTGTTTTTATTTGGGTGTTCTTCCGTTACACACGATACAAAGCTGACTAATATGCCTAAGTTATTAGAAGCCACCGCGCTTCCTACGATTCCACAGCAAGTAAAGAACGCCGAATTTTATGTTTCTGTTAAAATGTTTGTAAATGAAAAAGGGGAAGTAGTTAAAGCACAGTTGCTAAATGGACTTGGAATACCGGAATGGGATTCAACAGCAATTAAAGCTATCAAAAAGTGGAAATATGAACCGGCACGTGTAGACGGAACACCGGTAAGCCTTTGGTTAGTTCAAAAGGTAAAGGTTCAGGTTGAGACACCATATTATCTTACACTTGCGGAAATTGTTTGTAATAATTATGAAGACGCTGAATTTGTTTACTCCAAGCTTATAGAGGGAATCGAATTCTACGATCTTGCGGCTCAATATTCTGTTAGTCAATCAAAAAATGTTAATGGAATAATTGGCAAAAAGGATGTTAATCAGTACCCGCTTCATATTAGTCAGGCACTGAAAAATCTTACTGCTAATCAATTTACAAAACCATTGCCGCTAGGTAAACAGTATGTAATCTTTAAAAGATTAGCAACTTATTAGTTTTGCTGTTTTTACTTCCGATGTAGTTTTTATTAATAATATTTTCAAAAGAAAATTATCAATGAAATGATAGCCGGCTTAAATGACCGAGTATGATTTAAGTAGATTGTCTTTAGTTCGATGTTGCTGTCCATTCAACACACGATTCATAAAAAAAATTTTTAAAGTATAATATTTTCCTGTTAATAGCGCGTCACAAGTTATATTTCTTTTCTAAATCCTTTGCGCGGAAGCTTAACCGATCATTATCTAAATCATCAATCTCATCTAAAAGTTTTTTTACTTTTGCTTTATCTGTACTTTGTTTCAAATAAATATCTACAAGGTATTTGTAAGCATTGTATTTATCTCTTTCATTTTTGGAATCAAGACATTTTCTGAAAAGTGATTCGGCTTTATTAAACAAGTTGTTTTTAAAATAAAGCATTCCTAATAATGAGTTGAATTGACATTCTAAGTAAGGTGCTTTTCGCATATCTGGTTTATTTAATGCAACATTTTCAAGCTCGGGAATTGATTTACCAGATGCAGCCAGAACAGAAAATTGATGTAACCATTTACTTTCTAGCTCAAATTTTTTTGATATTTCAAAAATCTCTTTGTATCGCTCTTCCAATTCGTTTTCGTATTCTTTTTGTAATTTGGAATTACCAATAAGCCAGCTGTTGAATACAATAATATATTTTGCGTTAGCAGATGCACCGCGCCATAACGATTTATCGTTCTTAAGAGAGAATTCGGCAAATTTTATTGCCAGATCCGAATTTCCAATTGCATGGTAATATCGCGCCTTTGTGTAGTCTTCTATTAAATCAGAATTTATCAGAGAAGAAAGTTTTTTGAATTCATATATACCGATTAACCGTTGGCAATAGGCGTTTAATGTTCTTTTGTTTCTGGGAAACTTGTTTAGGAAATCCTCATAAAATTTTATTGCTTCAAAATCATTGTCTTCAAGACTTGTAAATATTTCAATCAAGGTAAGAGCGGTTTGTCCATATGTAAGTTTACCTTTTTCGTAAGCTACCTTTAAATAATCCAACCCTTTGTTTCTATCGCCCGACATACCAAGAACACCGGCAATAAAACCGGTTATTCCGCTTAGACGATCAGCATAATAGTATAACATTCCCAATACAAGGTAAGCGTCATAAAATTGAGGATTTTCTTTTAGGACTTCCTCCATAATATTTCTCGATTTTTGACCGTTTCTGAAAGCGCTCCACCAGGATCCGTCTATTCCATTAATTCTGCCAAGGTATGCATAAATAGAACCAAGATAAAATTTGTTTTCTGTATCCAACTTTGATTTGTCGAATTTGTTCAGTACAGTTTCACAATAATTTATCAATTCTTTGTTTAAGGTTTTTCTTCCTGCATCGCGTTTGTCCGGATCTAATTCGGCAACTTTTTTATAATACTCAAGTATCTTGGTGTTTATATAATAGTAATAGTATTTGGGAGAATTAGAAGATATTTTTATTTGTTCTTGTGATAATTGAATAGCTTTGTCAAATTCTTCGTTAAATGTATAATTGATAATTTGTCTATCGATGTTGTTCGGTTCATAAGGTTTTGCAGTTATATAGGTAGCTATTAAAAAAAACAGAATTAATTTTTTCATATAATCAGGTTCCTGTATTATATTGTCTATGGTTAAATTTACCGCGCAAGATAATCAAAAATTATTTTTATGTTAAACCCATTATCGGCGAATAAAATTCAATAGTGTTATGAAAAGATTAAATTCATTTCTTAGAACAACTTTTTTTGGTGGATTTCTTGTTGTTCTCCCAATAATCTTACTGATTTTGGTGCTTAACTGGTTTTATGAATTTCTTATAGAAAATATTCGTCCAATTACGAATCTGTTAATTCAGACTGCGAGGATGAGTGAGGTTGTTGCAGCAATAATTGCGGTCATTATAATGCTGCTTCTCTTTTTTCTTGTTGGTCTGTTGGTTCAAACTCGATTCGGCAAATTCTTTTTCGAAATAGTTGAAGAAAGGTTACTAAAAAGAATTCCAATTTACAGAATAATAAAAGAAACGGTAATTCAGCTTTTTGGCGGCGAGAAAATGATTTTCAAGGGCGTTGCTCTTGTAAGACCATTTCATAATGACACTCTTATAACTGCATTTATTACCGATGAAAGTTCAAATGATTATGTTACCGTTTTCATTCCATCGGCACCCGCACCGACCGGAGGATATATCTATCATATAAAAAGAGAATATGTAACTAAAATCGATTACCCAGTTGAACAAGCGATGAGGACTGTTTTAAGTCTTGGCGCCGGATCTAAAGAATTTATCTCGGAACTTAAGGGGAAAGAATTAATTGAAAAGCAGTAGAAAGTTTTTAAATCACTTAATAATTTTTAGAAATTCTAAATAAGCACACCCCCTTCAAGAAAAAATTTCTCAACTAACAAATTGAGTGGCTACCCGTATAAAGAATTGATGGGGAAACGGCTTCAAATAAATTATTTCAATGCTGCTTTAATTTTTGATACAACTGTTTTGGGATAATAATTGCAAATCCCTTTCTTTGCAACCGGCTCAATTTTCAGTTCTTTAATTGCTTTTTTTACTTTAGCGTCGGATACACCTAATTCTTTTGCGATGTTACCAGCGGTCAGTAATTCACTTTGTGCCATAACACTTTCTCCGGATTTATATTTTATATCTGGAATTATTTTGCTTTTTCAAATTCGATTATAAAAGTTGATCCCACACCTTTTTCTGACTCGAGGTGGATTTTACCTTCGTTTAGTTCAACAAAGCGTTTAACAATTGCCAGTCCCAATCCGGAACTAGCTTCGCCAGCAGTGGGAATAGATGATAATTTCACAAACGGCTTATATAAATTTTCTTTGTCTTCTTCGCTAAAGCCCTGTCCAAAATCCTGAACTTTTATTATTACTTTGTCATTCGAAAGCGAGACACCAACAATGATCTCTTTATTATTCTCGGAATATTTAAAGGCATTTGTTAAGAGGTTTTCTATTATTTGTCCGAAAAGTATTGGGTCAGCAAATATGAAAGCCTCTTCAATCCCATATTCTTTTTTAATGGTTTGATTTTTCTTTTCTGCGTGGTGCTTAATACGGTCAATTATTTTATTGATTTCGTGAACTACTCCAATGATATTTTTTTCAAGCGAGAAATTCTCTCCTTCGAAACGACTAAAATTCAAAAGTTGTGTTATAAGATCTTGCATTCTTTCGCCAGCTTCGCCAATCATATTAACAAGATTTCTGTTCTCGGGATCAAGTTGTGCTTCTTCCAGTAAAATTTCTGCAAATCCTTTTACGGCAAAGACAGGATTTTTCAAATCATGCGAAACAATTCTAAGTATTTCAACTTTTTGTCTATTTTCCTCTTCTGCTTTGTCGCGTAATTTTTTCTCTTCTATAGCAGCTTTTTCCGCTTCTTCTTTGGCAATTTTATAGCTCTGAGTTCGCTCTTCAATAATTTTTTCGAGTTTGGTTTGTTCCTTTTTAGCTTTTTGGAGACGGGAATAATAAAGTAATATTATTACAAAAATTATTGCTGCAGAAGCAAGAATATAGAAAAACGGGGTTTCCCAAAATTTTGAATCAACGCGGAATTTAATTGATGCCGGCGTAGAACTCCAGTTACCATAACTATCAGAAGCAAGAATCTGAAACTCGTAATTTCCATAGGGAAGTTTTTGATAACTAATTTCTCTTCTCTGTTCAATCTCGCGCCATTCATTATCCAAGCCAATTAGTTTATAACGGAAACGAACATTATGAGGCGAAGCAAAAGAAGGCGAACTAAAACGAATAGTAAAGCTTGTGTAATCGCTTGGAAGTGTTACGTCATCTCCCGGGTAAAAGACCTTGTCTTTTAATTCAAGTGATTCAATAAAGATTTTTGGTTTATCTACAATTTCTTTGAAAGATTTTAAATCAATTATTACAGGACCACCAAAAGAGGGGAACCACAAATTACCTTCGTAATCTCTCATCCAACTGGGTTGACAACCACCGTTGAATTCGATATTTGCCAAACCTTCTTCCGAGCCGTAATTTATAGAAATAATGAAATCCTTTTTGCCGTCAAGGTAATTTTCGATCTCAGTTTCGCGGATCCTGAAAATTCCATTATTACATGTAAACCAGAAATTTCCCCGACCGTCTTCTACAACTGCAGAAATAATATCGTTAAACAGACCGTTCTTTTTAGTAATTGAAATAAATTTATCTTTCAGCTTAATCCTCAGACCATTACCGTAAGTACCTACCCAAAGACGTTTTTTCTTATCTATGTATAGTGCTCTTGCAGATTTAGCATTTGCTTCCGGAATAAAATGAAAATTTCCATTTTCGTATTTATATAATCCTTCGTCTGAAGCTATCCAGATAGTTCCGTTTTCATCTTGAATAAATTGTCTATAATTGTTTCTCTTAGACTGATTGGGATAATAGACAGAAAATTTTTTATTATCATATACAGCAACGGCACCATCGGAACCGAACCAGATCCTTCCGGATTTATCTGTAAAAGCAGAAAAGAAATTCAGCCCAATCTTTTGTAATGAACTATCTTTGTCGCTATATTCTTCTAATTTATCTCCGGTTACTTTTAATATTCCATTTCCATTTGCACCGATCCAGATATTTTTATTTTTATCTTCTGTAAATGCCCATGCAATTATTTTTGCTTTGTTATGCTGAATTTCTTTAAATGGACTTATCAGTTTTTTATTATCAATAATCTTTTGAATACCCGGATTTTGACCGATCCAGATTGTGCCGTCGGATGAATTAAAAATAGGATATGTGTTAAGCTCATCTATACCATAAGTTTTATCGAGGGTGTAAATGAATTTCTTTTTTATTAAATATAATCCGTAAAGTTGAGTTCCCACCCAATAGTTGTTTTCTGAATCGATAAATGCACGTGCGTATACATTTGTAGAAATTTTGCCTTTAGGGATTATTGTTTCCAGAGAGTTATTCTTTATTAAAACCACAGCACCATCATCTGTTCCGGCAAGTATAGAAGAATCTTTCATATAGATTGTGCTAAATAGCCGGTCCGGAAATAAATTTATGGGATTAGAAATATCATCGAATGTTTTTGCATAATAGAGTGTTAGACTATATAAAATCCAGATTCCGTTTTCGTTGTAAATAGATTGATTGTGAAATCCAAATGGAAGATTAACGATCTTTTCTTTTACTACTTTACCGTTGTAAAGAAGTACAGCATGGTTTCCAAATATTGCAAATAAGGTATCTTTATTTGTTTTGTAACTGAATGAAATATAATAGAAATCCTTTACAGGTTTACCGCTTTTTAAGTTATTAATTTTAGTTACAATACCATTTGAGTAATAATACAAGTCTCTGTTTGTGCTGCAAAAGTAAAGGTTCCCTTTGGAATCTTCTGCAAATTGAAAAACATTGAGTGGGGAATCAGAAATTTTGTTGGTTATATCGGTAAATTTTTTGCCATCAAAAATTATCAATTTGCCAAGTTCATTTGAAATCCATAAATGGTTTTTGCTATCAATAAAAAGTCCGGTTATGCGATCGCTCTGAAGAACAGGATATTCGCTTGCGGTGTAGGTTTTGAAATTAAATCCATCAAAGCGAACAAGTCCTCCGTAAGTTGCTATCCAAATGTAACCGTTTTTATCCTGTAGAATTCTGTTTATTGAATTCTGCGGAAGCCCGGAATTCGAATTCCAATTCTTAACAACATATTTATCGGAAGGTGTGATAGGTCTTATATTTTGAAGAATTTGAGGTTGTGCGTAAAAATTATGTGTAATTAATAAAATTCCCCAGAATGATTTCAGTAGATTTTTAATAAGTGATGATATCAACAATAGTCCTCGGAATGTTCTTGTTTAAATTAAGTTAGATTAATATCCTTCTCAAGAGGGGTCTTATATTTATATAAAAAATTAGTTTCTTTTTTTGTCAAGGGAATCGAAATAGTTCCTGATTAAATCCTCATAATCCTTTTTATATCCCTCGCGGATTGCCCTTAAAAGTTCGTCCTTAATTTTGTTTTTACCCTCTTCGGTTGAAAGAATTAAATCGGGGGGCGAAGAACGGACAAAGTCTTTTCCAACATTTGACCTTCTTTCGTTCTCAAAATCCCTTTCATTTATGGAGCGCTGGGCATCTAAAAGTTTAGATAAGATACGTTCCTGTTGTTTTATAAGTTCATCATCTAATTTTTGTGACTGTAGATTTGAAACAACTTCTTTCATTTCATTTAGAATTTTTTCGAGGTTTGATGCAAGTCGCTTTGATTGACCAGCTTCTTGAGACTCTCTATTTAGTTGTTCCAAAGATTTTCTGATAATTTCCTGTTGCTGAGCAATACGTTGGATTTGCGCCATCATTTCCTGTGACATTCTTCCTTGATTAAGCATTTGAGTTAATTGATTTAAGTCCATTTGCTGTTGGGCAAGTTTTTGAAGCTGTTGCATAAGCCCCATCATTCCGCCACCTTGTCCGCCACTCATCATTTGATCCATTCCACCTTTTATTAAACTTGCTGCATCATTAAGATTTCGCATTGCTTCTGTTTGTCTCTGAGATGCAATGGCTGGATTTCCATTTTGCATCCAAGTAATTGATTGTTGCATTTCTGAATAAGCTTTACCAAGGGCACGTCCCATTTCAGGTGTAATCGCAAAAGTCTTTTGAGATAACGCCGACATCTTTTGCAAAATTTTACTTAGGTTGTTTTGTAAATCATTTTGACTGCGTGAATTTTTGTTTACTTCCGGCGATTGTGGTGAAAGATTGCTCGTTTTGTTTTTAAGGTCTTCTTGCATTTTCGATAAAGTTAATAGATCATCAAGAACTTTCATCATTTCGAACAATGTTTTCATCTGATTCATTTGCTGAAGAGCAGCTTGCAAGTTCTGAATACTATTCTTTGTCTTTTGGGAATTCTGTAAAAGTTGTTGCTGAGATTTAAGTGCTTCTGACTTTTGTAGCTTTTGTAACTCTTCGATTATTTCCTGAGATATTTTTTCGTTGTTCTGATTTTTATACTCGTCTATTAATTTCTCTGTTTCATCAATTGGCATATCTGTCAATTCGTTCATTATTTCTTTTAAATTTTCCATTTCGTCTTGTAATCTTGCTAAATCTTTTGAAATATCATCTTGTCGTTTGGTTAGCTCTTCCCGTTTGTTTCTTTCGTTAAGGTTTGTTTGTTCGGTTTTTTTTGATAAGTCATCAATTTTTGCCGATATGTCTTCAACTCGTTTTATTAGCTCATCAATCTTTAATTCAACCTGTATTCTTTTAAGTATGTTTAATGTGCGCTCGAGACTTTTCCTGAAATATTCTTCATTTGCTTTCAGCTCTTCAAGGGACATTTGAACATTATCACGCAACATGTTTTGCATTGCTTCTTGCATTCTTCTGAAAGCGTTTATTAACTCCTCGCTGTTTAGTTGTTCAAGAAGATTCTGTAATTCATTATACTTCTGAAGAGTTTCTTCTGAAAGTAAATTGTTTTTCATCAAATCTTTTCGCATTTCATCGAGTTTTCTTGATGCGTCCTCGGCTTTTTGTAATAGTTCATTAAATTTTTGAGTTGCTTTTTCTATTCTTTCTTTTTCTTGCCAGTTAATGGTTTTTGAGTTTTGTTTTAAGTCATCGCTTATTTTTTTCAGTTCTATGCCAAGCTTTTCTGCTTCTTTCAATGTTTCTTTAAGTTCACTAAAAGATTCTTGTTGCTGGTTCTCGGCAAGATTATATAATTCGTCAATCGAAGGAACAAAGACGGATAGCAATTGAGACTTAGCAGATTTCGGTCCCGAGATATTGTCGTTATCAAATACCTCCAGATAAAATGATAAAGCCTCTCCCTCCGCTAAATAAAGTGGTGTTAAGTCCCACACATAAAAAGCTTCGTCTTCTAAAGCTTCCTTTTTTATAGTAATTGGAACTTTCGAAAAATCCTGTTCAACTGAACGATATTTTGATGAATTTAATTTGTAATTAAGAGTTAATGATGAGAAACCGAAATCATCGCTGATTTTTGCAACCACGGGTATTTTTCCGTCTCTTCCAAGCTTAACATTTTCTTTTGGAGTTACTAATTCAATAGAAGGGTAACGATCATCGAGGTTCTCTATTGTGTAAGTAATGGGATTGATCCCTGTTATTCCAAGATTATCTTTAATGTCGATAAAATAAGAAATGGAGTTGCGTACAGTAAACTCATACCATGCTATATTTTTATTTATGGTCATATTTGATTTACTGCTGTCGCTAAAATTTATTTCTGCAGATGATAAATCCCGTGATGAAACAATTTTAATGGATACTTTTGAACCAGCGAGTGCGGAAATATTTCCATTATCCCTTTGAGTAACAATCGGTAATCTGGAATAAGCCGGAGGATTAATTGTAAGATCAAGTTGTGATATAACGGGTCTGTTTATTACAGTGATTTTGTAATCTTCGCTTTTAATCCCTTCAGCATAAGCATAATATTCAAATGAGCTTCTAACGTCTTCTATTTTATATAAGTATTCACCGGATTTGTTGGATTCAAGTTTAATCTCATTGTACATTGCTTGCTCAACCGATTTTATGAAAAGGGAAACGTTGGAAGGTGCAACACCAGAAGCAGTTATAATTAGTGTTAAACTGTCCCCTTTGGTGACTTCCTTGTTCCCCGGCAAGACATGAAAATAAAATTTCTGAGCGGGAGTAAAATCAACATTGTAATTGATTAATCGAATTGCTGACGAGGAAAATCCGGGAATTAAAATTATTATCAGTGAAGAAATAATAAAAGTGGTTAGTCCAATCCTTAACTTTTTTATTGAAGAAGTAAAATCGACCGACTTTCTGAAATCGAGATTAGCAATTTTGTCGTAAATTCTGCTTACAGCAGCATTTATAAGATCCGAGGAATATGCATCTGAATTATTAGAATAAATTTCCAATACATTTTGCAGTTCGTCTTTTACATTTGAAAATGTTTTACCAACACGTGTAGATGCGTTAAGGAAATCCGGTTTAGAAAAGAGAAAAAAAGACTTTAAGAGAGGTCGAATAACAAGTGAAAATAAAAGAACTGCTAACAAGAGAATAAATAAATAAAAAATAATAGTTCTTACTATGGTACCGAAACCAAAAATTAACTCGATTAGACAAATGAAAACAACACTTATAGAAAATGAGATGAGTAAAGTGGCGAAACCATTTAGAGCAGTTTTTCTGTTTTCAAGGGAATCAACTGTTGCGAGTTTATTTTTTATTTCAGTTAAATATTGATTAACCATAATATTAGTTGCTCAACGCCCATACTACAATGTTTGTTCCGAATTTAAGTGCTTCCTCTCGTTTTTCGGGAGGATCTTTATGAACATCGGGATCAGCCCAGCCGTCACTTGGATTTGCCTCGAATGTATAGTAAACACAAAGCCGCCCATCTACAAAGATACCAAATCCCTGAGGGGGATTATTATCATGTTCGTGTGTTTTTGGCGGACCATTCCTGAAATCAAACATACAATTATATAATCCGTAATTGAATGGAATTTCAACCAAATCTTTTTCCGGAAAAACTTTTTTTATTTCTCTTCTGAAAGCTTTATCAAGTCCATAATCATCATCGACATATAAAAATCCTCCATTCTCAAGATAGGTTCTTAATTTCTTGGCTTCCGATTCTGAGAAAATGATATTACCGTGTCCGGTCATAAATAAAAATTTATAAGCAAAAATGTTTCCCGTTGATAAATCAACAAACTCGTATTTGGGGTTAGTTTTAATATTCGTATTCTGCGCCACGAACTTCAACAAGTTAACTTCGGCAGAGGGATCGTTATACCAATCTCCGCCGCCATTGTATTTTAATCGGGCTATAATAAATCCGCTGTTTTCCTGTCCAAATGTTATAAGACTGAAAGCAGCAGAAACAATTATTGTAATAAGAAATCGAATCATTTACTCATGTTATTTTGTTCGGCTAAGATAAAAATTTAATTACGACTTTGCATAGGTAAAAGAAATTCAACTACGCTTATCAGGAATTCATTTCTTATTTTTTAGAGTAACAATTTGGGATTAATCATGAAAGCAATTAAAATCTTACTCCTTTTTATAATACCAATAATATGCAATGGTCAGCAGTTAAATTTCAATGATTATTTCAATGATCAGACAATGAGGATTGATTACTTTCATATCGGCGATGCTGTAACCGAAATAGTAACGATTGATTTTATTTATCAATACGGAACATGGGCGGGCAGTACTAAAAACCTGATCGATAATTTTAACAATGGGGCGTATTATTATAAAATTTATGATCTCGTTTCCGGTAAACTTATCTACTCAAAAGGATTCGATAGTTACTTCAAAGAATATCAAACTACAGATGAAGCATCAAAAGGAATTAAAAGAACATTTCACGAAAGCGCGATCATTCCTTATCCTAAAAACAAAATAAAATTTGTTCTCGAAAAACGGGATAGAAAAAATATTCTTAACGAAGTTTTTTCAACGGATATTGATCCATCGGATTTATACATTGTAAAAGATCCTGTTAATAAAAAGTCGGGGCGAATTATTGAAAGCCATAAATCCGGTAATCCGCACGAAAAAGTTGATATTGTTATTATTGGTGATGGATATTCAATCTCTGAACCGAAAAAATTTGATAGGGATTTGAAACGCTTTACGAATGTTCTTCTGAATCATGAACCGTACAAAAGATTCAAGGATAAGATTAATGTTTATGGGATCTTTAGAGCGTCTGAAGACAGCGGGATAGACGAACCGGGCGCAAACATTTACAAAAACACAATTCTTAATACCAGATATTATACAATGGGATCTGAGCGATATATTTTAACAGAGGATAACAAATCTTTGCGTGATCTTGCATCACTTGTTCCTTATGATGCTATAGTTATTATGGTAAATGGTTCGCGCTATGGCGGCGGAGGATTATATAATACATTCTGCACATTTGTTGCAGACAACCAGTTTTGTAACTATTTGTTCCTTCACGAATTCGGTCATTCCTTTGCCGGTTTAGCAGATGAATATTACACCTCAGAAACAGCCTACAACGATATGTATCCGGAAGGAGTTGAACCGGTTGAACCTAATATTACACGTCTATATGATAAAAATAACCTTAAATGGAAAGATCTGATCTCACCCGGAATTGAAATTCCAACACCATGGGAAAAGGAAGAATATGATAAAGCGGACTATGCTTGGCAAAAAATCAGAAGGGAAATGAACAATAAAATTGCTGAGATGAAAAGAAACAAGGAACCAATTGAAAAAATAAAAGCAGCACAGGATGAATATGACAAAAAAGATAGAGCAAGAAGCGAAGAAGTTGATAAGTATTTGAAAGGATCAAAATATTTTGGAAAAGTTGGTGCTTTTGAAGGAGCCGGTTACAACGCAAAGGGAATGTATCGTTCTATGCTCGATTGTATAATGTTTACGAAAGGAGCCAAACCATTTTGTAAAGTTTGCGAAGAACATGTTGCAAAAGTAATTATGCATTACGCGGAATAATTTTGATTATGATACGAAATGAATTTAATAGTCGTAAATCGATACGATTAAAAGGATACGATTATTCAAATCCATGGTGGTATTATGTTACAATATGTGTAAAAGAACATAGATGTCATTTAGGAAGAGTTAGCAAAGATAAAGTTGAATTATCAACCTGTGGATTAATAGCCAAGCAATTTTGGGAAGAAATACCAAAACATTTTCCAGATACTGAGATTGATTATTTTGTTGTTATGCCAAACCATATCCACGGGATAATTATTATTAATGAAAGTAGGGACGTTATATATAACGTCCCTACAAAAGAGAACTATTTTTCTGATATCTCGCCCAATAAAAGATCGTTGTCTGTAATTATTAGAACATATAAAGCTGCTGTTACACGCGAATGCCATAAAAACGAGAATAAAGAATTCCAATGGCAAAGAAATTATTACGATAGAATAATAAGAAACGAAAAGGAGTTATTTCATATTAGGAAATATATTTTACAAAATCCGCTTAAATGGGAGTTTGAAAAGCAATTTCCGATAAATATAGAACTATAACTAGTAACCTTATTAATAAATAAATTCGAGGAAATTGATATGAAAAAATTAGCTGAGAAAAAAATATTAATGTTCGTTGATAATATTTATGAAGATCTTGAACTCTGGTACCCTAAACTTCGACTTATCGAGGAAGGGGCAAAGGTTGTTGTTGCTGGTCCGGAAGCAAATAAAATATACGAAGGTAAAAACGGTTATCCTTGCAAGTCAGATGCATCTTATTATGATGTTGAAGAAAAAGATTTTGATGGACTTGTAATACCGGGTGGGTTTGCGCCGGATAAGTTACGCCGCGATCCAAAAGTGCTGGCGCTAACAAAACAATTTAATGATTCGGGTAAACTGGTTGCGCATATTTGTCACGGCGGTTGGATTACAATCTCTGCAAAAATTATGAAGGGCTATAAATGTACTTCAACCCCGGGAATAAAAGACGATATTGAAAACGCTGGTGCAATATGGATTAATGAACCGGTTGTAGTTGACCGCAATATGGTATCAAGCAGAAGACCGGATGATTTGCCGGAATTCTGCAAAGCAATTATTGAAGTCCTTTTAAGGTGAAGTTATCTAAAAATCTTTTTAACAAAGAAAAATTTTGTTGCTTATAAAATAGATGGAAGTTATGTTGTCCCTCAAAACTTTAGAGGGACAAGTGAGGGTATTCCACGTAAACAATCCCGCCTCTGGTAATGGAAACGGAGCCAAACTGTTTCATAAGATCAACAAAGAATTTGAACTTAACAGCCTCGATCACGAAGCAGTTCAAACAAAACATGCCGGTCACGGAACAGACATTATCAAGAATCTAAATTTTAACGATTATGATGTTCTGGCGGTTTCGGGCGGCGATGGATCTTTGTTCGAAGTCATAAATGGTTACTTTGCAAATCAGTCGTCTAAAAGAATTCCTCTTGCTGTTATTCCCGTTGGAAGAGGAAATGCTTTTGCGCGGGATCTCGATTTTCATCCACACATGTGGAATGATGCTATTCACAATATCTATTTCAACAAAACTAAAAAAGTTGATGTTGCGGTTTGCAAAGCCAACGGCGAACAATTTCACTTTCTTAATATTCTTGGATTAGGATTTGTTACAGATGTGGCAAGAACAGCTTTTAAGTTAAGAGCATTCGGACATCTTTCTTATATTCTGGGAGTTCTGCACAGAACAATTTCTTTGAAATCTTTTTCACTCAAAATTGAGATAGACGACAAAGTATTGGAAAGAGAAAATGTATTTGTTGAAATATCTAATTCCCGCTATACAGGAAAAGATTTTTTAATGGCTCCCACTGCTTTGATTGACGATGGATATCTTGATGTTGTTCTTCTGAATAAGTTATCTCGAACGCGGTTGCTTCAATGTCTTCCTAAAATCTTTACCGGTGAACACGTGAACATGAAAGAAGTCGAGTATTTCAAAGCAAAGAAAATCAAAATAGAAACCGAACCACAAAAATTTATAACCCCAGATGGACAGCTTGTTGGTAGCACGCCCATTGAAGTAGAGTGTTTGAATAAGACACTTGAAGTAATTACAAGAGATGATTCACAAAACACTGAATGATTAATGTTCCAAATCAACCTTAGATTTGACTTGAAAAAATTTTTGGCATTAACTTTTTTTATGACGTTGGTTGGTTCCTTTATCTCTTTCGGATTGTTAGCACAAAGTAAAAAAGAGATTATTTGGATCTTTGATAACCTTGATCAAATTGGTGGAAATCAGATTACTGTCTTTGGAAATCCCACAGTGGTAAATTGCGGAAACGGTTCCTCAATAAAATTCGACGGAATAGACGACGGAATAATTGTTCATGCAAATCCACTTGATGGTGATACAACTTTCACAATTGAGGTTCTCTTTAAACCGGATTTCACATTAAGAGAAGAAAACAAAGAACAACGATTTATTCATGTTCAAAATCCTCTTAATGATGAAAGAAGAATGCTGATAGAGTTAAGAGTTGTTGAGGAGAAGAATTGGTTTCTTGATACTTACATTAGGTCGGATAGTTCTAATCTTACCTTGTATGCCGAGAAATGGCTTCATCCATTAAAGGACTGGTATTATGCTGCGTTGATATATCAAAACGGAATTATGAAACATTACGTTAATGGCAACGAAGAGATGACAGGTAAAGTGAAATATCTTCCGATAAATAACGGAAATGTTTCTATTGGGATGAGGATGAATAAAAGATCGTTCTTTAAGGGGGAAATAAAATTGATAAAGTTTACTAATCGAGCTTTATCACCGGAAGAACTTCTACGTACTAAATAAAAGCAAGAGTTATCTTGAAACTGTTAAGAGAGGTTTTCTAAAAATTTCTGAAACTGTTCGGGTAATGGAGAACTAATAATTTTGTTTTCGTTATTTAGTGACATAAATTCAATTCTGCTTGCATGAAGCATTAATCTTGGTATGCGGCTTTGAGAAATTTTTTCACCATATTTTAAATCTCCGGCAACCGGATGACCAATTGAATAAAGATGCACCCGAATCTGATGCCTTCTTCCTGTTTCGATGGAAACATCCAGCAAAGTAAATTCCTTGAAGCGTTTTATTGTCTTAAAATTTGTTATGCTGTTTTTTCCTTTTGTTTCGTCTATGCCCATTCTTCCTGATCCGAATTCGCGAATTGGTTTATCGATTTTTCCACTTTCTTCTTTAATTACTCCATTTACAAGTACAGTATAATTTTTTTTAATAGATCGATTTGCAAACAGATCATTTAAGTATTTGTGAGTTTTGGGATTTTTTGCAAATAGGATAACTCCACTTGCTTCCTTATCTATTCTGTGAACAATATAGATTTTTGCAGAAAACTTTTTTTCTAATAAAGAATGAATAGTTTGAATAGAGGTATTGCTTTCCGAAATAGAAGCAATACCGGCTGGTTTATCTACGGCAATTATATTGTCATCTTCAAATAAAATATTGAATAATTCTAAATCTGAATAAGGCATTTTATTTTATAAGTTTTTTATTCCGTTCAGAATAGCATATAATCTTTCTTTTGAAAAAGTATAATAATCATTCCGGTCGCTTTTAATTCGAGCAGAACCATGTATTTCTTTAACCCCGGTATAACTAATTATTTCTGCGATGTTGTTTTCGTTAATTCCTCCGCCGGGCATTATTATTATTTTTTCTTTTGCGCGGTCAACTAACTTTTTTATTGTATATCTTCCTGTAAATGCATCCGGTTCTTGTCCGCTGGTTAATAATCGATCAACCTTAAGTTCAATCAGAGTATCGAGGGCGTCTAATGGATCTGATGTTTCATCAAAAGCTCTGTTAAAGGTTATGCTCATTGGTTGAGCAATATTAATTAATTCATGGGTTCGTTCTTTATCTATTGTGAAATCCGGTAGTAAAATTCCAACAACAATTCCGCTTATGTTGTTTTCGCGGCAAAATACAACATCGTGTTTCATTGCTTCAAATTCATAATCCGAGTAAACAAAATTACCGCCACGCGGACGAATTAAAACATTTACCGGGATTGTTAACTTTTCTAAAACGGTTTTTATTAATCCATAGCTCGGTGTAACTCCCCCGATTTCAAGAGCAGAACATAATTCTATTCTATTTGCACCGGCTCTTTCTGCTTCAATTGCGGCATCAAGCGAATCAACGCATGCTTCAAAAATTATTTTGCTCATTTTAATTTACTTTTAGATGATAAAGTGTTTCACCGTTTTGATCAATTTTAACAAACCCCATCTTTCTTAGATATAATTCATGTTTTTCATTACCGGGATCACTGTAAATGTTTTTTACTTTTTTCTGTTTAAAAATTTCATTGAAAACATATTTACCCATTTTGAAATCACGATAACCCGGTATAGCATAATCTAAGCGGACGTGTATAGAGTCGTCGTCGGAATATTCTGATATAACTAATCCAGCCGGAATAGTATTTCTTAATACAAACATAACATGACAACTTTCGCACGGATTAAACGAGAATGAAGGCATAAATTTTTTTATATCTTTTTCGTAAAACTTTAGAAAATAATTCAGGTATTCTGAATTTGTTTTTACTTCCAGAACACGGAAATATTCTTTTTCCTTTTTGAAGAAAATTTCAGAGAGATAATAGATATCAACAATAGCAATAAAACCATTTAGTATTCCTACCGGGTAAGCGCCAATTATAAATCCGTATGTTGAAAAAAGCGAAGCCCCGAATAAATTTATTATTCGTAGCTTTACGATTGAACTCATCATTAAAGAGACGGCGATAAGAACCGAAGCTGCGTAACCTATTATTTCTATTAATTGCATTTGATATTCCGCTTTTTTGTGAAATTGTTGTTACTTGTTTGCTACCAAATCGAATGTTAAGAATGAATAAGCTTCAGATTGTTTTGCTGTTCCGGGACCAAGCGATAAAGCTGCCGGATAATGGTATGTATCATCGTATAATACATCGTAATAACTTGGTCTTGTGTTTTTTGTATCAATCAAAATTTCGAAAAGCTGATCGACCGATTTATACCATTTCCAGTTTTCACTCTGGATGGTAGTAGTGCCGCTGGAATCTCTGATATCGGTAATGGTATTATTTGTAACGTAAATCCTTACATATTTTTCCGAACCGCTTAAACTTGCAAAACGTCTTTGGGTTATTGTATAACTATTTATTCCAAGTGACTTCCATTTTTGTAGTTCTGCCGAAGCTTTGTCTGAAAAACTGCTTACAGGATTATCTTCGCAACTTGAAAAGACAAGAATTGTTAGAATTAATAAAACAACCTTTTTCATTTTACTTCCATTTTTGTCCCTTTAAATCTATCAATTTTCTTTTATCTAAAATATATAGAAAGAAAGTAATAATTTAGAAGGATAAGCTAAGGTTTGAATACAGAAATTAATCCACGTGTTACCAGATGAGGAATTATTGTATAGTGTGTTTCGTTTGTTGATACCTCTGCGGTTAATTTCATCCCCTTGTAATCATTTTGTTTTAATGATTGGATAAATTCTTTCCATGGTTCTATGAAAAAAAGATCTTCAAGTGAACCGATAGAAGTATATATAACAGCATTTAATGATTTTGTGTGTTCGTAAAAAGATTTTTCTTTTTTAAGAAGGTAATTATCGTCCCAGAAAAGAGCGGGACTAATCATAACATATCTGTTAAACAAATATGGTTTTTCAAATAATGTATATGTTACAAACAAACCGCCCAGTGAATGACCGATAATAGTTCTGTCATCATTTTTAATTCTGTACTTCGATTCGATAAACGGGATTAATTCATTTTCAATAAAATTTAAAAATGTGGAAGCGCCGCCGGATGTCGGAATCATTGATACCAAATCATTCGGAATTTTGTCTGGCGAAATTGAAGTAGGTGTATAATCTCTTGAACGGTTGTAAATGAATTCTTTCGACCCGCCTTCGGATGAAATTCCTACAATAATTAATTCCGGAACCTCTTTGTTGAAAGCAAGCAGCTTAGCCAATTGTGTTACTATTCCAAATGACGAATATGCATCGAGCATGTAAACTACAGGATATGTTTTATCTGATGAATTATAACCAGAAGGAAGAGAAACAAAAATAGGGTAGTTAACATTGTTATATTTAGAAGTAATTTTATAAACTTCCGTTCCCCCTAATGTAACCAGTGGTGCCCGATCCTGGGCAGACGAAATCGAAACAAATAACAATAATATTGTTAATGCTTTCTTCATTGAGGATTTATCCTTTCAGCTTTTCGTAATTGCTAATTATTAAATCCATCTTGTTATCTAAAGACTCATTTACGATTTGATTGGACGGATGTGAATACCATTCGGCAATTTCCTCAGCTCCGGATTCAAGAGGTATAATCGCATTAAAATCCGGTACGATTTTTTTGATTTTTGAGTTATCGAAATAAGTATCGTATCCTTTATCACCATATAGTTCCGCGCCCCATTCTTTGTCGTGCTCTGCAATAAATTCGATAGGAATATAAATCGGTTTTAACTCATAACCGGATTTTTCAGCTAAAATGTTTGCTATTTGTCTCCATGTATATGTTTTGTCGGAAGTAATGTGGTATGCTTCTCCAATTGTATTTGGATTTCCGATAAGTCCAATAAATCCCTTGGCAAAATCTCGTGTGTGAGTTAAAGTCCACAATGTATTTCCATCACCATGGATAATAATTTTTTTACCATTCTTCATTCTATGAAATGGTAAATAACCCATTCGTAATGCTGGTTTTGTTTTATCGTAAGTGTGAGAAGGACGACAAATTGTAACGGGAAAATCTTCCTGGTGAAATTTATTTATCAGAAAATTTTCACATTCAATCTTTTCTTGTGAATATTTCCAGAATGGATTTACCAATGGGACATCCTCTGTAATCGGAAGCTTTACCGGTGGTTTGTGATACGCTGATGCGGAACTAATGAAAATATATTGTTTCGTTTTACCTTTGAAAAGTTCGTAGTCGCGTTTTACATCTTTTTCTTTGTATGCAATCCAATCAACAACGGAATCGAATTGATGACTGGCAATTACGTTTCTTACTGAGTTAATATCATTGATGTCAGCGGTAAGAATTTTTGCTCCATGAGGGGGTTTTCTGAAAGATGTGCCTCTGTTAAGAAGATATAATTCATAACCTTTTTCAATACACAATTCGGAACATGAGGAGCTTATTACTCCCGTTCCACCGATAAAAAGTACCTTCATTCTTTCCTCGCACAGTTAGAATATCAGTTATCGCAACAAAAATTTTTAGTGGTATTTAAGCGTACTTCCTCCAATGAACTCTCTTAGAACGGAATCGCCCGGGATAGGAGAATCATCTTCTACGGGTTCAATTGCTTCGAGCATTTTTCTTACGCGAGCAGCTCTTGTGTAAGCATCCTCTCTCAATGGATCACCATTATATTTTTTCTCCCATTCCCTAAAGTGATCTAAAAGTTTCGGTCTATAGATTGGTACTTCAAACGGCATGGATGTGTTAATAATGTAATCTGCGGTGTTACAATAAGGAAGTATATTTCTTTTTTCTGATGATCTTACATAATGCCAGTGCAACAGAGTTTGTTCCGGATTGTAAGCGCGGTGGACTGAATCTCGCAACATCCTTCTTATAAGTCGTAAGTCGGTCCATCTTATATATTGTCCGTCGGGCATTTTCATTTGGAGCAATGGTTCCAGATACAATTTAAATTTTTGTTCTGCCGGTATTTCTTTGCTGAATTGTGGAAACAACCCATGCAAACTATCTATTAGAAGTACTTCTCCTTCGTTTATTTTAAGAGGAGTTCTGTCTAAATATCTTTTTCCTATCTTAAAATCGTAGTAAGGAATCTTTACTTCCTCTCCGGCGGCAAGACGTTTCAGGTGATCATTAATCATTTCAAGATCAAGTGCTTGAGGGGTTTCAAAATCGTAATCGCCAAATTCATCCTTTGGATGAAGTTCAAGATCGAAGAAGTAATTATCAACTATTAATGGAACGAACCGCATTCCCATTTTATTTAATCGTTGTTCAAGTTTAAGTGTAGTAGTTGTTTTTCCGGATGATGAAGGTCCGCTTACCATTACCATTTTAAGCTGAGCACTTCGTTCTTTAATTAATTCGGCAGCGGTATCAAGTTGTGTTTCGTAAAAAGATTCTGCTTCGTGTACAATGTGAGGGAATTCACCTTTACGTATTCTTTCGTTAGTTGATTCAACCGTATGAAGTCCATGAGAGACAGCCCAATCGAGTGAACGCCATACCTTTTTCCATGGAATAACTTCATTCGGCTTAGAAAAATGTTTGGAGTTTTCTCTTCTTCTTCGAGCTGCTTCCTCTCTATATAAGATAAATTCTTTAGCAACTTTAGCGTGTCCGTTTTCAATTAGAACTTTTTCAATGATATCCTGAATTTCTTCAACGTGCGGCTTATATCCCGCTTCGAACTTTTCTTCCATAATCTCAATTACCTGTTTAGCCAGCTCTGCAGCTTTTTCTTTATCTCTTCCGCCTACTGAAACCGCAGCACGGTAAATTACATTTGCAATTCTATCCGGATTAAAAGGAACGATAGCGCCGCTACGTTTGACCACATACTTAAACTTTGACATGATTACCTCATGCTTCTTGAAAAAATTTTTTTCTACTCACTTAAATTACTTTTAGTGCGTATTTAATTCAAATAATTCATATTGTTATTCGAATACTTCAACTTTACCGGTATCAAGATCATAAAATGCTGAAACCACTTTCAATCCTTTGTGATCTACATATTCTTTCAATAATTCGTCAGATGAATTAATCTGTCCAGCAATTCTTTTTGTGTTTGAATAAATAACATTTGTTAAGAGATCACCAGTAATTCTCTTTGCAGATTGAATTGATGGTTTTATTTCATCAATCAACCGGTTCAAATGTCCTGGTAAATGACCGCCTTTGATTGTTGCATCAACGGCACCGCATCGTTCATGTCCAAGAACTACAATAAGTCTAACACCAAGGTGTTCAACAGCATATTCAATGCTTGCCATTGCAAAATCATCAACTACATTTCCGGCATTACGTATAATAAAAAGGTCACCCATTCCCTGATCAAAAATAATTTCAGGCGGAACACGCGAATCGGAACAACCGACAATAATTGCAAACGGTTTTTGTGTTGATGCAATCTCTTCAAGCCGAGACTGATTTTGATGCGGATGATTTTGTTTGAACTCAACAAACCTACTATTGCCCTCCATCAGTTTTTTTAATGCATCGTCTGCAGAAAGAGATATATCGTGTTGAGCAAAGAGTGTAACCGAAGTTAGAAGCAGAGCAACAAGAAAAACGAATATATTTTTTTTCATTTTATTTCCTTTCGGTGATTAGATATTATTTAATTTCAGAAAGCATATAAACTGCAAAAGAGGCAAGCCAATGCTCGCCTTCATAGTTTCCGCTTGTAATATATTGTAATCCGGCTTCTGCATGTTTTATTGCTGAGTCTATTAATGTCTTTCGTATTATATTGTTTTCCGGTAAATGATTTGCAATTCCGAACATACACCATGCACGACTTAAATTAAGTCCGTCTAAATGAACAAGTTTAGGATCGGTTCTATCTGTAACTATTGCCGGTTCAAGCAGACTTTTTGTGCGTGTAAAATCGGGAAGAAATTTTTTAAACCATTCGGCAAAATGTTTCGGTTCTAAAATTCTTCTCATTAAATCAGCTTCCATCAATGATGGTGAAAAGAAATCCTCACCGCCCGGTTCCCATTTTGCATCGTAATTCTCATCATTAAAATAATACGTCATTCCGCGCTCGGTTAACAAAGATTCGAGTTGATAATTTTTTATTGATCGAGCATAGTCGAGTGCGAACGAAATGCCAAAAGCTGTATTCGGATGAACACCGGTTCGTATAGGATAATTCTGCTTTGGGAAAAAGTCTAAGTAACGTTGAACGATCGCATCAGCAAGGGGTTTTAAGTTTGCCGCCCAGATTTTTCCCTGTGTATCATTCCAGCTGTTTAGTTCTTCTGCTAATTTGAGTAACCATGCCCAGCCGTAAGTTCGTTCGAATGATTTTCTGTTTGGTTGATCTAAGTATTCAACTTCGACTTTAATGTTTGCCTCAGTCAAATTTTCATTAAGCGCTTTTCTGATTTCAACGGCATTTTCCAGATCGGGAAATAGTTTCAGAAGTCGGACAAGCATCCAGTGCCCATGAACAGATGAATGCCAATCGAAACATCCGTAAAAGGACGGATGGAGAACAGAAGGTGGCTGAACCTCCCCTTCGTTATTCATTACATGATCTAATTTGTTCGGATATTCTTTCTGAATGCATTTAAGAGCAAGCTTAGAAAATTCTAATGCGGATTCCTTGCTTAATTTGGGTAAATCTGTATTGGGTTTATTTTTAACAGAGAATCCTGTAGTCGTAATAATTAAAATTAGTAAAGCAGATAAAAAGATTTTCTTCGATTGCATGTTTTTTACCGTTATTTAATTAGTTAGTGATTTATGAAAGCTTAACGCTTCTTTAAAGACAACCGGTATTCCTCTCAGACCTTTGGCAGCAATTGCAGAAGTTAAAGCACCGCTCATTAATCCTCCTACTATTCCGTGTCCGAAGGTGTCAGCACCGGACATATAAAGTTTTTTAATGTGAGTGTAAGGACCAATCCATTTCATTTTGTATCGCTCCGGTATCGCCGGAATTCCATAGATAGAACCTTCAGGATAACCGGTAAAATGTATGGTGCTTAATGGTGTGGATAACTCTTTATAATCAATTAAGTCTTTAAATCCGTTTAGATGTTTGTTCGTGTAATCGATAATTGCATTGCAGATTTTTTCTTTTAATGTATCGTAATCTTCTCCGCGTTTTTTCCACGGTTCGTTTTCCCATTTCATAAATGATTTATAATCGGCGAAGGTAACTATCTCTGCATTATGATGTTTTGATTCGGGGTCTTTAAGAGATGGAAACGAAACATAAGCACTGTGAACTATTCCTTCTATTAACTCACTTCTCTTTTTATAAATTTCATCGTGATTGTATGAATCATAAATCCAGTAATTTTCTCCGTTTAAACCGATCTTAGAAGGATTATCCTTTAGTCCAAGATAAAGATTCACATGTGAAACGGAATTAGGAAAATTTTTAATCTCATCGATAAAGTCCGGGGAATATTTTTTCGGAATCAGTTCTGTATAAGTAATTTTTGCCCCGGCTGTTGAAATTATTATATCTGCATAGTATTCAACATCAACAAAATTATTTCCTTCTTTTTTTTCGGCGGGAACACCAATGGCTTTATCATTTTCAATCAGGATTTCTTTTACTGTATGATTTACTAAAAAAGTGCCACCCGATTTTTCAACTATCGGTGTAATTGAGTCAGCAATTTTTTTTGAACCGCCTATAGGATAATAACCGCCATTAATGTAGTGATTAACTATAAGTGAGTGAACAGCCATGGAACTTAATGATGGCGGTAATCCGTAATCCCCCCATTGTGAAGCAAGTATTGACTTCAACTTTTCATCAGAAAAATTTTTGTCGAGATATTCTTTTACAGTCATTAGTGCTAACTTGGAACCTTCGCCGAATAAATAAGCAGATATTTTTCTTGCTGTCGGTTTTAGCGTTAGACTAAAGTTATAACGACCAAACCATGTGTTAATTTTTTTTAGGTCGTTGAAGTAGTTATTGATTGCAGTCGATTCTTTTGGGAATAATTTAATTAACTCTGTCTTAAGATAATTTTCTCCCTCCATCACTCTGAATTTCAAATCCGGGTAAACGAAAACATCATAAGGATCGGGCATCTTTTTCCATTTTAAGTTACCATCAGTAATGTAATCGAACATAGCGCGTGTTGATGAACCGGAATCCATTTGTCCCACATAATGGAGACCAACATCCCAGTGATATTCTCCATACTCTCCTTTACGTTTGAAAATGTGAGTAAACCCGCCAATCTTAAAATGTCTTTCAAGTAGAAGAACTTTTTTCTTGAAGAGTTTTGAAAGAATGCTTGCAGCAGAAAGTCCGCTCATTCCACTTCCGATAATAATTACATCGTAGTTGTTCATGTTTCCATTTATTTGTTATGAATTAATAGCTCTTTCTGCCTGGTTTAAATGCCGCTGTTGATGATATGATGTAAGCAAAAGCATTTCTCCAAGTTGGAACTTTAATAAACGCGCAAATGGTGATACTACTTTTATTCTCTTTAAATCTTCGAACGAAATTTGATTTAGAACTTCTAAAAATTTTTTCTGATGCCCGATGAATTGATCAATAATTGATATATCAATTGTGCTGGAGTAGGATGAACCAATTTGAATCGATTTTAACTTTAGCTTGGTATCCGGTCCAACAGCTTTAATAAATTTTGCCGGAAGAAATCTTGGCGAATAAACTTTGTTTCTATCTATATCTGTTGCAGAGGGAGACAATATTTTTGTGTTTGCTAAATATGCAGCGGCATAAGTATTAAGATGTTCAATACACTCGGCAGCACTCCAGCTCTTGGGCGAAGGCTTTTTGTTTATTTCTTCTGCAGTCCTGTTGTTGAAAATTTCTTTAGCTCTATTAATAATATCATTGTAATCTTTAATCAGTGTATTGATACTTGTTTTCATCTCATATTCTTTCTCAATTAATTGATATATCAAATTAACAGTTTTATTTTTACAACCGGTTAAACAATAATCAGGACAAGACAATGCGAACAAAAATACTTCTACTTATTGTATTAATTCTTTCTGGAAATATTTTATATGCTCAATCTAAAAAAACTTCTCTTTTAACAATAGCAGAAAGTTCTAATTACGAATCAACATCAAGATATAGTGATGTTATAGATTTTATTAATTCGTTAAAAAAAGGATCTAAATTGATCCGCACAGAAACATTAGCGGTTTCCACAGAAGGGCGGGAAATTCCTTTGATGATTATTGGAAATCCTCTGCCCAAATCTCCCGCAGATCTTAAGAATGATAAACGGATTGTCGTCTATATTCAGGGGAATATTCACGCCGGTGAGGTTGAGGGAAAAGAAGCGGCGCTTATGTTTGTTAGAGATTTATTGGCAAATAGAAAAGAATTATTGAAAGATGTTGTTTTGTTGGTCTGTCCGATTTTTAACGCTGACGGAGATGAATTGATAAGCACTACAAATCGTGCTCATCAGAAAGGACCTAAGAACGGCGTAGGTATTCGTTACAACGGACAGAATTTAGATCTTAACCGCGATGCAATGAAAGTTGAAACTCCCGAAGTTAAAGGTTTGCTCGAAGCATTTAATAAGTGGGACCCAGCGGTTTTTGTTGATCTTCATACGACCAACGGATCGTACCGTCAAGAGCCCGTTTCATTTACATGGATGGTGAATCCAGCCGGTGATACATCTTTAATTGCTTATACGCGTGATAAATTGATGCCGGAAATTTCAAATACTTTATCTAATAAGTACAACACAATGAATTTATATTACGGGGAGTTTGTTGATCAACGCGATCCTTCGAAGGGCTGGATTTCTTATGCTTACGAACCGCGCTACATTGTTAATTATGTTGGACTTCGTAACCGCATCGGAATTTTGAATGAGAATTATGTTTACTCTGAATTTAAAGATCGAGTAATCGGTACGTATAATCTTCTTTGGTCAATTGTCGAAAATGTAATTGCGAATAAAGACGAAATAAAAAAAGTATTGAATAACGTTGATGAAAAAACAATTGCACGCGGTAATAATATCACCGATAAAGATTCACTTGCAATTACATCTAAAGTTGTTCCTACAAAAGTTCCTATTACCGTAAACACTTATGAACTTGAAACTCGCAAAGACGCAAACGGAAGAGAGCGATTATTTCCAACGGATGTTAAGAAAGTTGTTACAGTTCCTTATTTAGCGGACTATATTCCAACTAAACAAGTTAAACTTCCTTATGCTTATCTGTTAACAGTTAAAGATCCCAAGATTGTTAATCTTTTAAAAACGCATGGAATCAAAATGGAACGTTTATCTGAGGATACAGAGATTGAAGTTGAGTCGTATAAAATAAAAGAACTAAAACCGGAACAGAGATTAAATCAAGGACATTACAACAATATTATAAAAGGTGAATTTGTAAAAGAAAAAAAGAAATTTGAAAAAGGTACAATTGTAGTAAGATTGTCGCAACCGCTTGCGAACGTTGCTGCATATTTACTGGAGCCGGAAACAGACGACGGACTTCTTCACTGGAATTTCTTTGATAACTATCTGGTACCACAGTGGGGCGGGGGATTTCTGCCTTATCCGGTTTATAAGGTTATGGTTAAACAAGAAGTAGTCTCGGAGAAGTATCGATGATGTTATGATGAAATCTTTGAGAATATGTTGTTGAAGATAAATGATATTAAATGGTGGGAGGAAAAATGACTAACAAAGTAAAACATCTTGGAGTATTAATATTTTTTTTCAGCTCCATTTTTAATTTTTCAATTGCACAGGAAGCTGAAAAAGTAGTTGACATCAATGGAAAAAAGATCTTCTGCAAAACTATCGGCGCCGGTGAACCAATTGTAATCGTTCATGGCGGACCAGGGCTTGCTCACGATTATTTATATGAGCCCTTCAAACAATTGTGTAATAATTACAAACTTATTTTTTACGACCAGTACGGATGCGGAAGATCGGATGAATTCAAAGAGGGCGAGACTGTTACAATGGAAATGATGGTTGATGATTTAGAGGGAATTCGCAAAGAGTTTAAGTTGGAGAAGATGAATTTAGTTGGGCAATCATGGGGAGCCCTTATTGCACTCAATTATATTTTCAAATATCCGGAGAGAGTGAAGAATTTAATTCTGCTCGAACCCGCTCCCGGGAGCAATGAGTATATTCAGAACGTACAGCAAACTATTATGTCGCGATTAAGTAAAGAAGAAATTGATAGACTTGTTAATATTTCACAATCACCGGATTTGCGCACCAATCCCGAATTGTTTAGAGAGTTTATGAATATTAGAATGAAGACTTACTTTTTCGATTTATCTAATGCAACAAAAAAGAATTTTAATTATTTCGATTCTGAGAGAATTAAAAAATTCTTTGCAAGCTCCGCAATATTTGGTCCATATCTGATGAACTACAATCTGTATGATAGAATGAAAAATATTAACTGTCCCACATTAATAATTCATGGCGATTATGATGTAATACCAACAGAAGCAATCGAAAGGATGGGAAGGGAAATTAAGAATGCCGAGGTGCATGTAGTAAAAGAATGCGGCCATTTTGTTCATATTGAAAAACCAGAATTCTATTTTAATACAATACGTTCGTTTGTTAAATAAAATCCGGAATATTATTAATGACATCAAAAAAGAATACAACAGATAACAAATTTAGTAGCGATGAAATTTCTTTTATTAAAAAGCTTAAATCACCAATCGGCATTCAGCATTTTCTCAACGGCACTAAATACAATCCCGATTATATTACCTGCTCACCTAAAAAAATAATTTACAGTAAAACAGCAAACTGTTTTGAAGGAGCATTATTTGCAGCAGCAGCATTAAGATTGCTTGGTCATAAACCGGTTATCGTTGATTTAATGGCTGAGAACGATGACGACCATGTAATTGCGATATTCAAACAGAACAATTGCTATGGTGCCGTTGCAAAATCGAATACAACTGTTCTTAGATTCCGCGAACCGGTTTATAGATCGATTAGAGAACTGGTAATGTCTTACTTTGATTTCTATTTCAATACTATAGGGGAAAAATCTTTACGGAGTTATTCTATTCCCGTAAATCTGGAGCGATTTGATAAATACAACTGGATGACAACCGATGAAGACCTTGAGTTTATTGGCGATTATCTTTTTACAATAAAACATTATCCGATCTTAACCAAAAAAATGATAAGAGATTTAAGCGAGGCAGATAAAGAAGTTGTTGATCTTTGTTTTACAGGATCGATTGATGAAGGTCTGTTCAAGCCAAAGAAGAGAAAACGGAGTTGAAATGAAAATTGAAAATGTTAATTACACAATTACTGATTGGAGTAAAGTAGAGCGTAAAGAGTACAAAGGTGAATCGGGCATAGCTTATTGGCGTACATTCGAACAGGGGAATCTTCGTGTTAGAATTGTGGAGTATTCGGAAAATTACTTAGCTGATCATTGGTGCAGCCGCGGTCATGTAGTATATGTTCTTGAAGGTGAATTGATAACAGAACTTAAAGACAGTAGAGTAACTGTTCTTACTCCCGGGATGAGTTATCAGGTTGCCGATGACGATATTCCCCACCGTTCCAGAACGAACGGATATGTTAAGTTGCTTATTGTTGACTAAAAGATTAACACGCAGACCTGTCCGCCAGTGGAGGAGATCGCAGAGCATTACGCAGAGCACGCTAAGATAAACTCTGCCTACTTTGCGCTTCTTTGCGACCTCTGCGTGCAAATCTTCTCTTCTCTGTTTAATTTCTTGCAAATCTTTTTTTATACCGATAACTTTCATCGGGTTGTTTTGAAGGATAATTACATTTCATTTCAGAGGAAAACATGAAACGTCTTTTAATCATATCGTTTGTAATAGCATTTTCTTTTATTAATGCGCAAACAATTAAATCGCCGGACAAAAACTTAGCACTAACTTTCAAACTGACAAATGAAGGGATCCCGACATACCAACTATTCTACAAGGATAAATATGTAATTAAAGAGAGTCGGCTTGGGATAATGTTGAAAGATAATCCATCGTTAGACAAAGCATTTGTTATTAGTAAGGTTGATTCAAATCTTGTTGATGAAACCTGGGAGCCGGTATGGGGCGAAGTGAAATCGATTCGAAATCATTACAAAGAATTATCAATCACACTATCACAACCTTCGGCGAATAATCGGCAAATTATAATTCGTTTTCGGCTTTTTAATGATGGACTCGGTTTCCGCTATGAATTCCCTATGCAGGAGAATCTTAATTACTTTACCGTGGTTAACGAACTAACACAATTCAGTTTGACAGGCGATCATACTGCTTTCTGGATTCCCGGCGATTATGATACGAATGAATATTACTACATAAAATCATCATTGAGCAAAGTAGATGCAACTTTCGGCAAAAAGGTAAATGAAATTTCTACTCGAACAGTTATCGGAAAAAACTTTGTTCAATCACCTTTAATGATGAAGTCAAACGAAGGATTATATATAAACATTTTTGAAGCGGCACTTATCGATTATCCCGCAATGCAATTAGAAATCGATCAATCAAATTTTGTATTAACATCTCATCTTGTTCCTGATGCTGTGGGTAACAAAGCTTATATGCAAACCCCGTGTAAAACTCCTTGGCGCACAGTAATTGTAAGTGATGATGCGACCGACATCCTTGCATCAAAAATAATTCTTAATCTTAACGAACCATCAAAGATAGATGACACAAGCTGGATTAAACCGATGAAGTACGTCGGCATCTGGTGGGAAATGCATGTAGGCACAGCATCGTGGAATTATGCTAATGTTAACAATGTGAATCTTAAGTCGACAGATTGGAAAAGTCTTAAGCCAAATGGAATACATGGAGCTACAACTGAACGGACAAAACGCTATATCGATTTTGCAGCCGAACATGGATTTGATGGTGTTCTTGTTGAAGGATGGAATGTAGGCTGGGAGGATTGGTATGGAAAATGGAAAGAAGAAGTTTTCGATTTTGTAACTCCATATCCCGACTTTGATGTTGAAGAGATTTCTAAATATGCAGCATCAAAAGGTGTTAAGATGATTATGCATCATGAAACATCTTCGTCTGTTACAAATTATGAACGGCGAATGGATGAGGCTTATGAGTTTATGAAAAAGTATGGTTATCCGGCAGTTAAAACAGGTTATGTAGGAAGAATTATTCCAAGAGGTGAATGGCATGATAGTCAATGGATGGTTCAGCATTATGTTCGCGTTGCCGAGAGACTTGCAAAGAATAAATTGATGCTTAACGCGCACGAAGCAGTCCGTCCAACCGGATTACATCGCACATATCCAAACTGGCTTGCATCTGAATCAGCACGCGGAAATGAATTCAACGCATGGAGTATTGGCAACCCTCCTGGACACGAAACAATTCTTCCGTTTACACGATTGATGGGTGGACCTATGGATTATACACCGGGAATTTTTCAAATCAAAATGAATTACTATAATCCCGATAAAAAAGAACAGGTGCATACAACACTCGCAAAACAGCTTGCTCTTTATGTAACATTGTATTCACCTCTGCAGATGGCTGCTGACTTTCCAGAAAATTACGAGAAACATCTCGATGCTTTTCAATTCATTAAAGATGTTGCCGTTGACTGGGATGATTCAAAATATCTTGAAGCAGAACCCGGAGATTATATTACTGTTGCCCGAAAAGCTAAAGGAAAGAATGAATGGTTTGTTGGCGCAATTACTGATGAAAATGAAAGAACAGCAATAATTCCTTTGACTTTTTTAGAAGCCGGGAAAAAATACACAGCTGAAATTTATGCAGATGCCAAAGATGCCCATTGGGAAAAAAATCCGATGGCTTATGAAATAACAAAGAAGTCAGTTACATCGAAAGATGTTTTGGAAATTAAACTTGCACCGGGTGGTGGATGCGCAATTAGAATTTGGTAAGAGTTGGTTGTTAGTGATTTGTGGTTGGTGATTAGAAATAGTATCTCTTTGCGTACTTTGCGTTTTCTCTGCGATCTTTGAGTGAAATACTTTTATATCTCTAATTTTTTAGAAAGAAATTAATGTCAAAAATAAAATTAGAACTTCTCTCTCCGGCAAAGGATCTTGAAACCGGAATTGCCGCGGTCGATTGCGGTGCCGATGCCATCTATATTGGGGCTCCTCAATTTGGTGCTCGCGCTACCGCCGGAAACTCATTAGAAGATATTCGTAAACTGGTTGATTATGCCCATAAATACTGGGTAAAAGTTTATGTAACGGTTAATACTATTATCTACGATGATGAACTTGATGAAGTGCAAAGACTTATCAGCCAATTATATGAAATGAAAGTCGATGCTGTCATATTTCAGGATATGGCACTTCTCGAAATGGATATTCCTCCTATTCCGTTATTTGCATCCACACAAACCCATAACTACGAAATTGAGCGAATAAAATTTTTAGATCGGCTTGGGATTAAAAGAATAATTCTTGCTCGCGAACTTACTATTGATGAGTTAAAACAAATTAAGAAGGAAGTAAACACTGAGCTTGAATTCTTCGTTCATGGTGCACTGTGTGTTAGTCTTAGTGGACAGTGCTATATGAGTCATGAGCTTACAGGAAGAAGCGCTAATCGTGGTGAGTGTGCACAGAATTGCAGATTGCCGTATTCACTTGTTGATGCAAACGGAAAAGTTCTGATTGAGAACAAACATTTACTTTCCCTCAGAGACCTTAACCTTTCAGAATATTTAAACGATCTCGTAGATGCCGGAATAACATCCTTTAAAATAGAGGGACGCTTGAAAGATGCTGGTTATGTTAAAAATATTACAGCGTTTTACCGTCAGCAGATTGATGACATTATTAAAAACAATCCGAAATATGAGCGGGCATCGTCGGGCTATTCGATTATTCCATTTGAACCTGATCCGGAACGGACATTCAACCGCGGATACACAACTTACTTTTTTAATAACAGGACAGATAAAGTTTCTTCACACGATTCGCCTAAGTCAACAGGAAAGTATTTAGGAAAAGTTACTGATGTTGATAAAAATGGATTTACAATCGGCACAACAGAAGTAATTGCAAACGGTGATGGATTATGTTTCTATAATAGTAAAGGTGAATTGGTTGGAATGAATGTTAACCGTGTTGAAGGGAAGAAAGTAATTACAAAAGAATTTTATGGAATTAAGCCGGGAACAAAAATATTTAGGAATTATGACCATGCGTTTGATAAAGAACTTGGAAAAGAATGCAAAAGAAAAATCCGCGCAGAGATAATAGTAAATGAAGTCGCTTCCGGTTTGAAAGTTGTTGTTACTGACGAAGATGAAATTACCATAGAAGAAACATTTGAGATTGAAAAAGAGGTTGCATCAAATGAATTGAAGGCGGTCGAATCATTCCATAAACAGTTTACTAAAAGTGGAGAAACAATTTTTGAAATCACATCACTCAAATTGAATTTAGTAAAGCCATTGTTTCTGCCGGTAAGTGTGCTAAATGAAATGAGAAGATCTTTGCTGGCTAAGCTGGAGAAGAAAAGGATTGAAATAGCCGGGAATAAAAACTCAGAAGAAAGAGGTCAGAAGTCAGAAGTTATAGTTGCTGAGACAAAACTGGATTACAAATTCAATGTAACAAATAAGCTAGCAGAAAAATTTTACAAAGAACACGGTGCCGTAGTAATTGAACCCGGATTTGAATTACAGAATAATCATTCAGGCAAAACTGTTATGACTTGTAAATACTGCATTAAAGATGAACTTGGACTTTGTCCATTTGATACCGACAAAAAAGTTGATGAACCTCTCTACCTTGTAAACGAAAGCCGAAAATACAAGCTGCATTTCAACTGCAAAGATTGTCTTATGGAAATTGTGGTTGAATAATTAATTTAAGATTTGCACGCAAAGTCCGCAGAGAAATCGCTAAGAGCGCAAAGGATTTCACAGCGAACTCTGCATTATATTTTGCGCATTCGGTTATAGACGGAAAAGTCTGCGTGAAAATCCACTTGCTAATTAAATCTCTATCAATTATGTTGTTATCGTCTTCAATGCTATTTGTCGTGCATTAAAGACACTGCCCTCTTACGACAAATGAGAATTTGTATTGTTAATAATTCTCGTTGCTAATCTTAATTAATTCTGTTAAATCGTTTGTGAATTCACCAACAGTATTAAAAGAGGCATAATGGGTCATGTTGAATTAATATTAATTTTTTCTTTGCGCTTTTTGTAGGTGCAACGCTATTCTTATTTCATATGTTATATAGAATTGTTCGTGCATTAGAACTTTTTGCAAAAACATATTCAGAAAAAAAACTTCAACGCGAACAAGAAAGAATAGAATTGCTAAGATCGTATTTATAAAATATTATCAGCATCAACTACGATTAAAAATGAAAACAAAACTTAGTTTTGTTTTATTAGCGTTGATATTATTTGGTAATCTTTTTGCTCAAGATTCTTTATCGTATTCTAAAAATAATTTATATCTGGAATTGTTGGGCAATGGCGGATTTGGATCAATTAATTATGAACGAGTTAGCAGGGGAAAAGTATATTTCAGGTTAGGTGGCTCAGTTTTACCAGCGTCTTCATGTTCTGGATTAGATTTTAGTCGACTTACTTACTTGATGATAACGGGAGCAGGAATTCTAATTAATATTTATAAAGATTCCCATTTAGAAATGGGTGCGTGTACTACTATTCCTATTTTTTATGAAAGGAATGATTCGGAGATTATTATAACTGGAGTTTTTGGTTATCGATTGCAACCTATGGATAGCGGTTTTTTTCTGAGAATTACAGGATTAGCTTTTTATGTTGAACACCAATTCTATTTCTGGCCCGGTTTAAGTCTGGGTTATAATTTTTAATTATCAAATAATAAAAGGGGAAAAGATGGAAGAAATATTAAACGAAGAGAAAATCAAAAAGTTCGTTAGAATAACTGGATGGATTTTGATCGTTGTTTCTGTTTTGGTTCTTCTTGGAAGATTGGCGGTCACACAAGGCTACCGTGCAATGATAGAAATGCAAGGATTAACAAAGAACTTTGATCCACCTTTTAGTATGAACTTCACAATTTATTATCTTCAAAGTGCCGTCGAAATAATTTTGTGCATCCTGGTTTTTATTTCATCTACATACATTCTTCAGTATAAAGAAAAATTCAGGCAGTTACTTATTTATTCTTTGATCGCTTCAATCGCTTATTTGCTGATTAATCCTATAATCAATTACTTCAATTTTCCTGAATTGACAACGAGATACGACGACGGAACCGGGACAAAATTTATGAAAATTGCAAAGTCAACTACACTTATCTGGGCATATATCTGGTCTATTATAATAACGGCCGGACTTGTTTTTGTAATTCATAAATTTTCTAAGGAAGAGATAAAAATACTTTTTAAGTAGTGTGTTAGAAAATCGGATTTGACCTTGAAGGTTAGTGAGTAAAATATGTTTTCACATCCGCCAAGATCAATTCTGTTATAATGCTTATGATGGATCTTCCAGCTTACCAATAAACAAAATGCAATTACTGTTCTTTTCTCTAATGACAAATATAAACGGTCTGTCTAATCGTATTACATTATCTGAAACAGATGTAACGCCAACAGTAACAGAAGTAACCGCCGCAGCTTCAGTTCCTTCTTCGTTAACTTCTACAAATGTTTTGTGATCAACATCGCTTATGTAAACGTTGCCAAATCCATCGTATATTTTTTTGAAATTAGCATTGTAAGGATCGAATGCTATTTCCATTCCAAGTGCTTTAAGTGTCTCGTTAAGTTTTATTTTGTACTCTAACTTAAATTTTGGCATGAATAGTTCTTTTTTAACCATACTCATAGTTTTAATAGAATTGTTCCATAAAGCATCGTTCAATACAGTAATGACATCTTTGAGAGTTTTATCCCTTGCCGGAAGTAGAATTGACATGCTGAAGTTCCCTTTGCCGTATGGTAGGTCTAACATTGTAAATGTATCGTTTGAAGAGACATAAAAATCAGTTTCTATATTCATCATTTTGCATGGGATTTTTTCGCCGGATTGCTTTGTAAAAAAGTCGTCTTTTGTTTTGTTCTTATCGAATTGATATTGCCATGTACCTTTAAAGTAAATTGCGTTAATAAGGAACATTATGGTTGCCGGATCAATCCTTTCAACAATCTTATCGATTTTTCCGTTAGTGGCTTCTTTAACCCAGTTGTTGATAATATTTACCGTTGCCGGGTCGCCGAAATTCATCGGGTTAATTGTTGCGTTGAAATATTTTTTGTTAATCTCTATAAAACTTTCTTTTACGGGAAATGTATTACGGTACCAGGTTGAATTTGCAATCTGCATTATTACTTTGCTGTCCATCTTTGTAAGAAGCTGAATCAACGATGGATATGATTCGTTAATCTCCTGTTGTGTTATTCCGGAGAGCGAAAGTGTGTTTCGCATCGCTTCATAAGTACTTCCTTCGGCGCCATTTAGTGTCATACCGAGCGCCATTGATATGCTTAACGGGGAAATAAAAACGTTTTTATCAGATTCTTCATCAGCAATTTCTTTGAATAGCTTAAAAGCAAAGTTATCAGAAGAACTAACAATTTGTTTTTCTGTTCGGGATAGTTCGCGCACAGGAAGCTCATCACTGAACTGAGAGGAGGTCTCGCATCCGGAAATAAATATTAAAAAAACAGAGAAAATAGTTTTCAAAGTTTTCATATAGTCCCCTCAATTTTACAGGTGAATCTTAATTAAATAAATGGAAAAGTTCTACTGATTAATTGGCGGACAAAAAATCATTTTACCTGAAGGCTGAAAGGAATTCAGCCCTCAGGGTTAGCAAAGGTTATTTTATTTCGAGTAATTCAATTTCGTAAACCAGACTTGTAAATGGCGGGATTATAAATCGTTTTTTGCCTTCAACCATTTTTGCATAAAATCCGTTATTGCCGTAAGCCAGGGTGAATGGAACAATTGCTTTTCTCTTTTCACCCGACTTCATATCACTCAATATTTCATCTAAACCGGGATTAATTTTAGTAGTACCGACAGTGTAATTAAAAACTTCCGGTACATCTAAATAGTTTGTTGGTTTACCATCTTCAGATGAACTTACAAACGGAAAGTCTTTAAGCAGAGCAGTTCCTTTGTAACTAACTCTTAATACAGATCCGGATTTTGGTTTGTCTCCCGAACCTTCTTTAAGTATTTCATATTTAATTCCGCTCTTGGTGGTCTTTGCTTTTGGTAACAGTTTTTTAATTGCAGCCTCTTCGTCTTTAGCTCGCTTTTCTTCTTCTAACTTTACTTTTGCTTTTGCTTCATTAACCATCTTGCGGAATGATTCATCCGTTACTTCAAATTTATTTGCTTTCTCACCGATTCTTGTAATTGAAACGCTCTTTATTGTATCGCCCTGAACAATTTTATTTACAATGTCCATTCCTTCTGCAACCCATCCGAATAAAGTGTAATTACCATCAAGATAAGAGCGGTCACCGAGTGTAATATAAAACTGACTTCCATTTGTATGCGGACCCGAATTTGCCATTCCAAGCATTCCGGCTTTATTATGACTTAGCTTTGGATAAATTTCATTCGGAAATTCATAACCGGGTCCTTCGGTTTCTTTTCCTGTGTTAGGCATTCCGGCTTGAATAACATGTCCCGGCACAACGCGATGCCAGATACTTCCATTATAATAAGGCGTTCCTTCTTTCAATGCAGAGTTTTTAATTTTTCCTTCTGTAAGTCCAATAAAGTTTGCTACTGTCATGGGAACGTTTTCATAATCCAATGCTAATGTAATTCTTCCTTTGTTTGTGTTTAAGTCTGCGTAGATTCCATCTGGCAGAAATGCACCTTCACGCGGAACAAGATTATCGAGGTTAGCAATTTGATAAGCAATTAATGCGTAGATAAGCGCACTATACTCCTGAGCATCCGGAATTGTCTGATCGTATGTGTCGAGCATGGTATGCCATGTAGTTCCGTACTGATGAGGACCTTGTGTGCGCAACCACGGAGCGGGAACGCCGGCCATTACAAACGAATGACTATCTGTTCCGCCACGACCGGCTCTTCTAATCAATCCTGTTTCCTGAAGAGAGAATTTATAATTTAGCTGGAGATTTTCTATTGGTTCAATTGCCGGTTTTATATAATCATAAATTATTTTTGGAACGCCCATTCCAACAACAGGATTTGTTCCGCTATCATTGTTTAGCATAAGAGAAATTTTAGAAAGCTTATCTTTGTTTTTATCAACCCACGCACGTGAACCAATCAAACCGCGTTCTTCAGCGGCATAGAGTTGAACCATAATAGATCGTTTCGGTTTTGCGCCGGATTGAACGAGCAATCGGATAGCTTCCATCATTCGCGATACACCGGAAGCATTATCAATCGCACCGGTTGCATGATCATATGAATCGAGATGTGCGCCGAGGATTACATACTCGTCCGGAAATTCTGTCCCCGGTAACCATGCAATTACATTATGATATTTTACAGGACCCTGATAAAAGAAATTGCGGATATCGAATTCAAGAATTACTTCCTCACCTTTTTCAACCATCGATTTAATCTGGTCGAATTGTTTATCAAGAAGTTTTATATCCGGCAAGGTTGGTAGTTCGTTCCATGATTTTATATTTCTTCCATCGAACAATCTGAAAGGAATTCGCGCCAATTGAATTGTGCCGAGCGCGCCGTATGAAATTAATTTTTTAGTTGCCGGACTTATTGAATCGCGATCGCGTGGATAACCTGTATTTTCGCCATCAATTAAAACCCACGCACCTTTAATTTTATCTTTCATCAAATCAATTTGATTTTCTTCTTTAGGAAGAATTACAACATGACCCTTCTGTTTGCCTTTAGTTCCGGCTGTGTATCCCGGTGTTCCAAATTCAAGATACATTTCATTTGGTTTGATCATTTTGCCGAACCAGGGACCGCGGTTAAATCCAACTGGTTCTTCTGCTACATAGTCTAATTCAGCTTTCAAACCCCAGGACTTAAACTCATTTAATGCCCAGTTAGCTGCGTTTGTATAAGCATCAGATCCAGTTAATCTTCCGCCGAATCGGTTGCATAAAATATCCTGATGAACCATTACCCGGTTATCTTTTGTACCAAGCTCAACAATTTTTTGAAAGACAGGATCAGTTTGAGAAAATATTGGAAAAGAAAGTATTATAAATAAGATAAAGAAGTAATAAACGGTTCGTTTCATAATAAACTCAAATTAGTGTTAGGATAATTATGATAAAAAATTAGTAAAAAGAATTGATGAATAAAAAATATTTTTGAATATCATTGATTCTTTTTCAATCCACGCACGCACACGGCGTGCGACACAAAAAAGCCCAAAACTTTAACTGGTTGAGATAAGTTTCAATCCACGCACGCACACGGCGTGCGACCAGATAAATTCTTTTGCTTCGTGATTGGCTTTGAGTGTTTCAATCCACGCACGCACACGGCGTGCGACGTAATACATAATTAGAGCGTCTCTTATTTCCTATGTTTCAATCCACGCACGCACACGGCGTGCGACCAGATAAATTCTTTTGCTTCGTGATTGGCTTTGAGTGTTTCAATCCACGCACGCACACGGCGTGCGACTTGCCTTTGCGTAATACCAAAAGTCCGCGCTTGTGTTTCAATCCACGCACGCACACGGCGTGCGACGTAATACATAATTAGAGCGTCTCTTATTTCCTATGTTTCAATCCACGCACGCACACGGCGTGCGACACAAAAAAGCCCAAAACTTTAACTGGTTGAGATAAGTTTCAATCCACGCACGCACACGGCGTGCGACACAAAAAAGCCCAAAACTTTAACTGGTTGAGATAAGTTTCAATCCACGCACGCACACGGCGTGCGACTTTAAAGTCCCCTTAGAATTAGTTGATAAATTTTTAGAAGTTTCAATCCACGCACGCACACGGCGTGCGACATTCTCTGCCGTCCCATCTTGTTAGTTGTTCGGTGTTTCAATCCACGCACGCACACGGCGTGCGACAATTCGCTTGTGTTGTTTAATTCCTTCTGTAAGGTTTCAATCCACGCACGCACACGGCGTGCGACTTAGTATTGTATTCAAATAACTACGCATTACCTGTTTCAATCCACGCACGCACACGGCGTGCGACAAGATTTTCAAGTTCGGACTTGTTTTTAGTTGTTGTTTCAATCCACGCACGCACACGGCGTGCGACTTCCAATCCTGATGATTGCACGCTTGAGGATTGGGTTTCAATCCACGCACGCACACGGCGTGCGACTTTTTTTTTACTCCTTTTACTGTTTCTTCTACTACGTTTCAATCCACGCACGCACACGGCGTGCGACTGGTAAAACCTACCTTGCTGAGTGCTTAGCAGATGTTTCAATCCACGCACGCACACGGCGTGCGACATTAGTATTTCAGTTCGTAACTAAAACAGAAGAGTTTCAATCCACGCACGCACACGGCGTGCGACTGCCCAATTCCTTTATTCTGTTAAGCATGAGATCGTTTCAATCCACGCACGCACACGGCGTGCGACGGTTGCCCCGAGATTTTGTTCTCCAAATTGTTAGTTTCAATCCACGCACGCACACGGCGTGCGACCATACGCCTTTTTGCCATTTTATTTATTCCTTAACCGTTTCAATCCACGCACGCACACGGCGTGCGACAATCATTTACTTTTGTATAAGGCAAGCTAATATGTTTCAATCCACGCACGCACACGGCGTGCGACGTCTTTACTCCCATTACTTTTTTGTTCTGTTCCTTGTTTCAATCCACGCACGCACACGGCGTGCGACCATATTAGATAAAGTTTACCACTTATATTTAAAGTTTCAATCCACGCACGCACACGGCGTGCGACTTAACATTTTATTATCAAAGCCCTTTTTTGGCTTGTTTCAATCCACGCACGCACACGGCGTGCGACTTTTATTTCTACTTTTGGCTTAGGGGTAAATGATGTTTCAATCCACGCACGCACACGGCGTGCGACTAAACTTAAATTAGAGGCCTTTCAAGTTTTAAGTGTTTCAATCCACGCACGCACACGGCGTGCGACCCCCAATGTTCATCTTTCATTATTGCAACTCTATGTGTTTCAATCCACGCACGCACACGGCGTGCGACGTTTATAAAAATATGGACTGTATGGAGGGGATGGTTTCAATCCACGCACGCACACGGCGTGCGACTGTATTTAGCTTAAGTGGTTGCTCCTAAATATTTTATCGTTTACAAATCGCTTATATCGACCTAAATTTCCGACACATATCTTTTCATGTAAAAAAGTTTAGATAGCTTGATAAAAATTAATAGCTAATCTGTCTACATAATTATGTTCGCTTTGCTTAGCGCTAAATTATAAAAGGGTCATCTGCTTTAAAATTTTTGCTAACTCCGTAAGTCTCAACTCTATTCTGCCAATTTGAGCCCAGTTTATAAAATCTAAGATTATCTTCTTCAGGATTATAAATTGATAGCAATTCGTGCTTTAAAATTTCCCATTGGCCAGGATCAACTATACATTCGAATACAGAATGCTGTGCTCTTATTCCAAAGTTCAAACACGTTTCAGCAACATTCTTTAATCTTTTCTGTCCACTTTTTGTTTTTGTGGATACATCATAACTGACTACGACTAGCATTTTTTATTGTTTAATTTATAGTGATTATTGTAAAGTGAATTAAAAATTATTTTAGAAAAAACGGGGGATATTCTTCTATATCACCCCTTATATATCTTGCCAGTAATTGTGCCTGAATATGAGGCAGTAATCCGATAGTCATTTTTTCACCAAGAAATGGATGCGTTATTTCTTCTTGTTTCCTTTTTTGATAAGCAATTAGTAATTCTTTTCTTGCTTTGTCAGATATTCGAACTTCTCCTGATTCTCTGAACTCAAAATCTTTAATGGAAACTTGTTTTAGATTAATCAAATTGAGCATAATTCTGTCACCAAGATATGCTCTAAACTCTTCGACTAAATCTAATGCAAGACTTGGCCTTCCGGCTCTGATTTGATGAAGAAATCCAACTTGTGGGTCAAGCCCAACAGTTTCTAATGCTGAACGTATATCATTAGTTAATATAGCGTAAAGAAATGATAGCAAAGCATTTGCTGGATCAAGCGGTGGTCGTTTTGTTCTTTTATCGAATTTAAAGTCCACTCTTTGTGAAGTAATCAATTCAGATAAAACAGAGAAATATAAATTCGCACATTCACCTTCATATCCTCGTAATGCATCAAGTGATTGAACATTTTGAATATATCTTAATCTGCTTCCAAGATTTTCGATAACTTGAGCAATTTCATCATATGAATTATCAGGATGATTCCTCTGATGTCTTTGAAGAATAAGTCTATAATTTGAAACTTTAGCAGCAATTATATTCCTTGCAATTTTCAATGATTCTGGTTCACTATCAGCAATAGCATATTGAGCCTTTCTAAGCAACACGTTTCCTTTTTGCGCACCATATACTCGAGCGAGAAATTTTCCTTCGGGTGTCATATAACTGATTCCAACATTATTCTCAGCACAGAAAGCCATTAATTGGGGAGTAAGTGGTTTGAAACCGAAACAAACAATGTTTTCTATCGAATGTATTGGTGCCTGGAATGCTTTTTTCCAATTACCTTCATCGTCTTTTACTTCAACTACGAAAGTTTCCTGTTCTTTTCTTAGATAAGCATCTTCTGATGTTATGTATAATGTGTTGAGATGTTTTTTCATTGCTCAAATAGGTTTTGAATGTAATGTTTTAGCTTTTTTTTATTTAGTGCTTTTGGTTGACAAATAGAAATCAGAGAACAATTTCTGCATTTCGACGAATATTCAATGACAGGTACTGTTTTACTACCAACAAGTTCTCTTACTTTTGAAATTACTTCTTCAGTTTGTTCTCTTAATTCATTTGTAATCTCAACGATATTTCTTCTTCTTATTTTGCCATAAAAGAATGCAGCCTTTGAAATCTCAACATTCAACATTTCTTCAAGACAGAAAACTTGAGCACAGAGTTGAACTTTGTCGCTCACATCTTCTTTTGGCTCGCCGGCCTTGAATTCAACTGGCAAGATTTCTTTTCCACTGGCGGTTTGCTTAAATTCAACAACATCACATCTGCCAACTAAACCGTACTTGTAAGAGTGAATTCTTAAACCGCGAACTGTTTTTACATCACCTCTTGTTTCATAAGAATCAGTATCAACTTTTTCGTGAAGGATTTCGCCACGAACAGTAAAAAGGTTATCCAGCCAAACATCGTCAATGTGAATTAATCCACATTGTCGAGGGCAGAAGATGTAATGCTGCAAAGCACTTATCATTATAAAATCATCTTCGGTGTTCATAGAATATTTTGCATTTATTATATCACCCCTACGGGGTTTTTATATGTTTGGTAATGTTATTATCTATAAATATTTCATTCCTTCGGAATTTCATTATATACTGTTTACATTCTTTGTCCCGTTAGGTAGAAAATATTTAGATAACAATTAAAAAACCAATACCAACAGCAAAATCAAATATCACCCCTCAGGGGTTTTAATTAAAATTGTTATTGAATTCTATAAATATTTCTTCCTTACAGGATTTTCTTTGTCCCATTAGGGACATAATGTTTATAGAACGAATAGAGCTTGCCAACCTGAAGTCCCATAGGGACGACATAATAATCCTCATTATAAATCAACAATCCTGAATGTTTCCGGAAAGGTTTTTCCATCAAGATAAATTTCATAATCAGAGTAATTTCTTGCCGGAACATCAATCAGTTTTTTATGAGTAACTCTTTCAAACAATTCGTGAGCCGAGTGATTTCCTAATGCTGTTTGATGTTTAAATACCACTAATTTTCTTGTATTCATCTCACCACGAGCTGCAGAGCGATCGTGCTCAAACATATTTTGCATTGCATCAAAAAATAATTTCAAATCATCTTCATTAAAACCTGTTTGATTTGCAAGATGAGCAGAAATAAATCCGTGGCAACGATATAAACCATAAGGCACGGTATATTTCCTTCCCATTTCAGAACCACCTTTCGCAGCTCTTTCTTCGGTTGTTTTTGCAACTCTTGTTATGCTATGTTCCAAAGCAACTATTGGATCGACAGATCGAGCAAATGTTAACTGAATTGGTCCTCGAACCTGTCCACAATTAGGAGCTGATTTCAACGACATAACAGCACCAAAAGCTCTAACATCGTAAAAAGTCTTGCACATCTGAACTCTGCCTTTTTCAGATTCTTCCTGATTTGGTTGCCGAGTCTTTACTCCCTTAATTGCATCATTAATAAACTTTTTCAATTTAGAATCTTCGGGGGGATTTTCTTTTAACACATCTTTAATCGTTTTAAGATCTGCTCCAGGATAAACGACAAAAAGTGATCTTTCGTTATCTTCTTCTATTGCAGTACCATCGGGCAATGAATATTCTTGAATTCGCTCTAATAATTCAGAAGGAATTTCAACTTTTGCCCCTTCGCCTAAATCAATATTTAATTGTTTGAATGCTTCAACGTGTGCTCTGCCAAGAACAGATTTTTCTTTAATATAAATGTCATAACCCTTTTCAAATGCACCATCTTTAAATTTTGTCAGTTGAACATAATTTCTAACTTTTCTCTTTATACAAACATCCGTAACTAAACCGTGGCCAGTTTCTGCATCAAGTCTTGGTAGATTTCCAGCATCCGGATCACCATTGGGGTTACCGTCTTTTACATCAAAGTAAAATACAAAGTCATAACGATTTTTGATTGATTCCATTTTTATTCTCCTTTTTATGTTTAATTATTATTTGTTTCATTTTCGTTTTTTTCATTATCAGATTTTTTTGTAAAGAAATCTTGTCTTTGGTGATAATAACCAATTGCAAAATTTGCTTGTTCATTCAAAGAAAGGTTTGCTGGAAAGGATTTTATTTCACAGAAAATATCAGTAATAAGTTTTTCAAAATAAATCTTCCTACCTTCAGGAAGTTTTTTTAGATGAGAATTCTTTAAACTAAGCAATCTTGGGAAAACTGTAATTGGACTGCTTGATGCAGCACCATAATAACGGTCTCGTATTGTGGCGTTTATTCCCGGGTTAGCTTCTTCCTGAATCTTTTCAAGTGTTGCAAACAAACGCCCCGTTCGATAAGCAACGTTTGTGTTGTTTGGATCGAGTGACATAGTTATCTCCTTTTGATTTAGTTTTTGAATTCTGATTTTTCTATTTAAACAAGCTTTAATAATTGCCGCACGAGATCGAGTTATATTAGGAATTAGTTTTCCATCTTTGTTCTTTTTGGAAGCTTCAGCTCTAATTCTTAAAAGACACTGTTGAAGTAAAGATTGAGGATATAAATAATTATCAAGTACAGCTTCCACAACTTGACCCGCTAATTGAGGTAATACATCGTATGCTTTTCCTTTGTAAAAAATAATATTTGCTTTATCACGTTTCTTAGTTTCAATAGATACAGAAGATAAGATTTCATAAAGCGAAATATATTTTGACTCATTATCTTTATGTATAATGTCAAAATCCTCAAAATGCTGTTTAATGTTTTTACCAAAATCTTCAACAGATGGTGTTTTCCAGAAGCGGACAGAAATTCTTGCGGCATTTGGTGCAAGTCCTAATACATAAAAATGATTAGTTCTTTCTGATGATAATTGTCCGGTTTGAATTGCTTCAAAAAGTTTTTTGATTTTATTTACTCCGGCATCAGGGTCATCCTTTTCTGCTTTTTGCATAGCAATAACCCAAGGAAAAATTTCTTCGGGATTTATTTCTGTTGGTTGTTTTTCTGACCAGAAAACGATTGTAGAATCGACAATTGTAATTTTATTTGGAGAGTCTTTTCCTAATAAGATGTTAAGAGCAGTAGTGTATGCAAATGCTGCCTTTTCACTAACTGACGAATTGAAATTTTGTTTTTTTCCATAGGAGTTAAATGGAGATAAGTTATAAGATACCAAAGCACCACCTTGAGTATTTCCACCCCTGACACCTTTTATTGTCGGATGTAAACGAGCAATTTTATCTCTCTTTCCAGTAATCAAACATATTCCATCTGCCGCCTTATCTTCATTTTGTTTTATCTTATCTCTTATATCATCACAAATACAACTGTGAGTGTCTTTATCAACTTTAAATACTACAAAAGGATTTTCTTCAAGAATCTTTTTCCACTGCTCGGCATTCAAAATATGTTCTATTTGTTTTATTGGTTCGTTTTCAAGAAATATTGTTAATGATTTTACTGATGGGATGTTTTCAACATCAATTTCACTTTTAATTCTTTCTTTGAATAAGTTAAATCTATCATCAACATCATCTCTATTTCTTGGATTTGCTCCCAAAGCATATTCCAAATTGTCCCAAAGTAAATTTGCCTTATTCCCTACAGTTCTTTTTACTGATTGTGGTACAAGAAATTTTTTTGCTCGTTTATTTCTGCCTTCGCCTTCTCGTGTGTCTTCAATTGTAATAAACTCACCTTTTCTATTAATGATAATTCGATAAGGAATTTCTTTCCATTCCCAACCTTCAGGTGCGATGAAGTTAGAAGGGTCAGATGCTTTTCTATTATAATATTCATACAAAGCTTGCAATATCATCTTCTTATCTCCTCGCTTGTGATTGGTGGAATGTACACAACACCATTTTCAATTTTTGCCTTAAAGAACATTGGCTTTGGATCTTCTAAATCTGTAAAGTCCATATCATATAGCATAAAGCCAAGTTCTCTTGTTTCATCAATTGTTTTTACTGGATTGGTTTCAAAATCTTTTATCAATTTGAAGTTGCAGCTAAACTCTCTTGTTCCAAGATATGGTTGATTGAAACATTGTCCTTTTGATGCACGCCGTTCGAAGATTGCTAAATATTTACCGGGAGTTTCATCTTTGCGGTACAAGTCTTTTTGTTCTTGCCAGTACTTAAACTCCTCAAGGTAAAATTCTCTTTCTTCTGGTTCCATTAAGAAATCTGGAATTGCCTTGTGATTATTATTTTTTCTCTCAGCAATTGGAATATATTCGAGAACAGCAAAGAAACGATATTTAACATCTTTAAGAAAATAACCGGCTCGTTGCTGGCGATTGTCTTCTATAATGATGCCGCTTGATCTATCGGAAGCGACCGCGCCAACTTCATTTCTTCTAACCGAAGTCCATTTAATCGGATTAAGAATTTCAATCTTTGTCGGATGCCAGCAGATTGCTGGTTTCCAAAAGATTGATTCAAATACAGCTCGGACAGCTGATGGTGTTGGAACATCATAACTTACTCTTTCAACTTTCATTTCGGGTCGTGTAAAGCAAGCATAATCTCCCCACACCTCAAGGCAAAACGGTTTGTGGTTTAGGTTGTTCATAAATGTTTCTCCACATTATTTATGTAATAAAAATCTATTTCGTCCCTAAAGGGGTTCTGATTTTTTTATATTCTAAAATATTCTACAAACATTTCGCCTCTAACGGTGCTTAATAATCTTTAAATGTTTTTGCAAATCCTGGTAGGGATTTGATATTTATAGCAATTAATCTCCTCTCTTTCATTAAAGTCCCATAGGGACGACATCAATTTCATTCAACATCCTGCAAAATATATTTCTCATCAAAGCGCACATTATATTTTTTCAACATTTCCAAATATTCTTCACTAAAAGTTTTCTTTTTATGATGTTGTTCTTGATTATTTATATATTTTACAACCGCATCAATCTGAGAATGAGAAAAAGAAAATGCACCATATCCAGCTTGCCAATTAAACTTGCCTTTAATAAATCTTTTTTCATTTATCCATTTTGAAGAGCTTGCCTTTATGTCTTGCAGTAAATCGGGAATAAGTTGATTGGGCTTGTAACCAATAGCGATGTGTAAATGATTCGAAACCCCATTTATTGCAATCAGCTTGTGTCCGTTATTTTGGATGATTCCAGTAATGTATTTATATAAATCATTTTTCCACTCAGGGTGGATTAATGATATTCTGTTTTGTACAGCAAAAACAATATGAAGATAAATTTGTGTGTATGTATTAGCCATCTTACACCTAAATGGTTATTATATATTTCTTCCAGAATATTTCGTCCCTAAAGGGACTTTGATTTATTGATTCTTAAATCATTCTATAAATATTTCGCCTCTAACGAGGCAGACTGTTCTTTTCTAATCCCGTCAGGGATTTGATGTTTGTAAAAACAACCTTTGAAAACAAAAAACAGAATCCCTTTAGGGATGATATATTTCCATCTGACAATGTGAATATCTCAAAGAAATAATAACAAACAGTATCATAGAATGATATTTTTATACAACCCCATCACCATAAGTCCAATCCTTTTCATTAACTATTAATCCTAGACTTGGTTTATAAAGATTTTCATCGCTCTGAACCCAATATCCATTTATTTCTTCAATGTAATTGGCCTCTCTGATTTTATTGAATGTGTAAATAGGAACATTTACAATGTATCTCTGCAATTGTCTTAATAAATCTTTCGTTGCACCAGCGTATTTCAACTGTTCAATTAATACTGTGCTGTTCTTATATCTTACAATAATGCTCATTTGTTTCTTGTCATCGATCATATTAAACTTTTCAGCATACTCTTTGAACTGAAATTCAAAATTATTAGCATCTTTTATTAAATGTTCGCGAAAATCTTTTTCCCCAAATGAATTAAGTAAACCGTTGTATAGATAACTGAAGTACTCTGAATAAAGACTTGGTGTGAATTCTGTTCCCTTAAAGTTTCTTAAAATTGCTTTACCTGCAGCTTCACATTTTTGTAAAAATCCTTGCGGTGAAGATGTTGGAGGAATAAACACATAAACTTTTCCACCTTCTGCTATTTTGTTTTCTCTGTTACATCTTCCGGCAGCCTGAGCAATTGAATCGAGTCCGGTTAATGCACGATAAACAACAGGAAAATCAATATCAACCCCAGCTTCAACAAGTTGTGTACTTATTACTCTTATTGGCTCGTTGTTTTTTAGTTTGTTTTTTATTTGTGAAATTACTTCACTTCTTTCCTCTCCGCACATGTAACCAGATAAATGGATTGTTCCTTCTGGCCTCAGCTTATGCAACGTTCTACAATCATCTCTCTTGTTAACTATGCAAAGAACTTGATTATGTTGCCGAAGTTTTTCTGCGATTTCATCCCAACTTTCTGATTTATTGAAATCTTGTGGAATAATGAAGTTAACTCGCTTAAAATTTTTTGATAGTTCGTCTGGCTCATCAATTATTTCTGTAACATTCTCAAGTCCATCAATAATATTCGGGGCACTCCCTATTTTTCCCGTTAAAGCTGGTTGAGTAGCGCTCATTAAAAGAACAGTTGTGCCAAAATTATTTACCAATCCTTTCAAAACGCTTAAAATCGGTTTTAAGTAATGAGTTGGGATCATTTGTGCTTCATCAAGAATAATTACGCTGTTAACAATGTTGTGCAGTTTTCTGCAGACAGAGGTTTTATTTCCCAGCAATGATTCAAATAACTGAACATTAGTAGTTACAATAATAGGGGCATCCCAGTTTTCAGATGCAAGACGGTTTTTGTGGTTTTCTTTTTCGGGATCTAAGTTGCTATGATGTTCAACAACCTGATCATCTCCAAAAACTGATTTGAAAACCTCGGCTGTTTGTTCAATTATACTTGTGTATGGAATAGCAACTATTATTCTTCTCTTTTTATGTTTGACTGAGTGTTCCAGTGCAAAAGCCATTGATGAAAGAGTTTTACCACCACCAGTTGGAACTGTTAATGAAAAGAAACCAGGTCCTAAATTTGCTTTCTCTCTACATTGATTTAATATTTCATTTCGCTTTTTGTTTAATTTATTGTCTGGTTTCTTTTGACTCATAAACTCATCAAACTTAATCTTTAATTCCTCAAGTGTTAAATAATCACCACGAATCTTCTTATCCATATATTTTTCAGTATCAAGAAAGTCAGCATCAACAAGGCAAGAGAAAAGCATTCTTATCCATAAATGAAGTTGTTCTTTGGCATTTTGAGGAATTCCATCTTTATAAATAATTGGTGTAGAAGATGGAATTTGTGTTTCTAAACATTGTTTTGCTTCTTCAACTTCCTTCACTTTGTTTAAGTCATCAAGAATTAATTTTCCATCTTCATAAATTCTTTGCGAGAGTTGAGGATTCCAATCAGGTAAACCTGAATGATGTCCAGCAATAGCATACGCTAATGCTTTTGCCATCGGTGAATTATTAAACTTTTCAAAAAGAAATATCGCTCCAGCAGCACTATGATTTGGTCTGCCAGCGTATCCTTCTATGTGAGCATCTTCATCAAAGTAACCAGTTTCTTTTCTAATATACTTTTGCCAGTGGGGATGATATTTACCGAGATCGTGTAGTAAACCTATAATTTCAGCCCAATCGCTATTCTTAAACTCCTCTGCAAATCTGGAAGCAAATTTAGCTGTTGAAACAAGGTGATCTTTTAAAAGATGTGGTTCTGCCCAAGAATCATCCGGATTCTTTTTAATGTGGGCAAAATAGGGGAAGCGTTTTGTTTCCTTTGAACTTGATTGATAATTATCTTCTCTCATGATTATCCTCAATTGTTTTTATGTACAACGATGATCATGAATATTTCTAAACAAGTGGCTTAATCATCAGTTAAAAATTTGTGAAAATCATTTACGAAAGGGTTGTTAGAACTTAGTAAATTCACTTAAAAAATGTAAGTTTCAGAAAAAATTTATTTATAAATAGAGATATTACATAAAACATTTATGTGCACAAAGTTTTCTTTATTCCTATTTTGCAATTGAAAAAACATTGACAACATTCAATGTGAATTTATGAAAGGGGTAAAAATTTTTTTTCTTGTAGTCTTTATAATTTTTTTCACTTCTGAAATATCAGCACAAGCAACTTCACCTGTAACATTTAGCGAAATAATGTTTGTCCAATCCGAAACAAATGGCGAGTGGGTAGAAATTTATAATACTTCCACAACCGAGACGGTTGATCTGACGAATTTCAAATTCAAGTACTCTACTTCCAATAATGATAATCTTGTTGCATTTATGGGCGGAATGCTTCTTGGTCCGGGAAAGTTTGCTGTAATTATTGAAAGTGATTACGATTGGAATAATGGATTACTAAAAACTTTAATTCCAGCAAACACAATAGTACTTAAAATAAGTGATTCAGCATTTGGCACTTCTGGTATGAGTAATACCACAAGCAATTTAGTATACTTAATTAATGCCGCCGGTCAAACGGTAGATACTTACACGTATTCAGCAAATAACGCTGCCGGTATTTCAGATGAAAAAATTATTCTTAACAAAGACAACTCTGCTTCTAACTGGGCAAACTCAACAATAACAAATGGAACACCGGGTAAAAAAAATTCTGTATCTCCGGCAGATTTTGATTTAAGCATCCGTTTTGAAAAATCAACACCAACTATACCAACAGCGCGTGATTCTCTATATCTAACATTTGTTATTAAAAATCTTGGCAGACAGAATGCCACAAATTTTACAGTAGAAATATTTTACGATGTAAATTCTGATTCAACAGGAGATCAAAGCGAAAGAATTCTAACAACTAATTATTCGAGTCTTGCGGTCGGAGATTCTGTTATAATTACAAAATCATTCTATCCAACAACACACGGCGATTTAAGTTTTATTGGGCTTGTTACTTTTACTCCGGATGAAAAACTCACGAACAACAAAGTGGTTAAAAAAATAACCGTAGCGGAACAACTTGCTTCGTACAACGAAATTGTAATAAATGAAATAATGTATGCACCTACAGGAGATGAACCGGAGTGGGTGGAGTTATACAATGCATCTAACAGAACAATTAATTTAAGGAACTGGAGAATTGGAGATAACTCAGCCACAGTAGTAATATCAAGCAGCGATTATCAGTTATTACCCAAAGAATATCTTGTAATAAGTAAAGAATCAACGATTAGCACGATTCATAATATTACATCCAAACTTTTAATTAGATCATTGCCGTCTTTAAATAATAGCGGTGATGATGTAATATTGCGCGACCTTTACGCAAGAACAATTGACAGCACTAAATACGCGCCGGCATGGGGCGGAAGCAGCGGAGGCAGATCGCTAGAAAGAATTTCTGCATCGGCTTCAAGTCTTGTATCTACAAATTGGGGAACATCGGTAAGTAAAAATAGAGCTACTCCGGGTAAAGTAAATTCAATTTCAGCAAAAGATTTTGATCTGACAATAATTTCTGTAACTGGAGATAAACCTTATGTTGAAATAGGCACAAGCATAACATTGACAGTAAACGTTAAAAACCTGGGAAGAATGAATGCGGTAAATTACAGCTTGGATTTGTTTCGGGATGCAAATTTTGATCTGGTGGGTGATCAATCGGAGTTTATTACATCAACATCAACTCTTCCCGGTCTTGACCCCGATCAATCAACAGCAATTACATTTACAACTCAGAATTTGGATCTTGGACGGAATCAGTTTTTGGTTCAGTTAAATTTTGCGAGTGATGAGTTCACAGATAATAACGTAATGACGTTTAATATTAACTGTGTGCAGATAAATGAAGTTCGCGGTGATCTTGTGATTAATGAGATTATGTATTCACCCGTTTCACCTGAACCTGAGTGGATAGAATTATTTAACAAGAGCAACAAAACAATTAATCTTAGAAAATATCAGGTTGCAGATGATGCATCTAAAATTACGATTACTACCAAAGATTTTATGATTCAACCGGAAGAGTATGTAGTAGTAGCACGAGACACGAACATATATTCATTCTATAATAATCTGAGCAAAGTAATAATTGCACCGATTCCATCACTTAATAACAACGGAGACCGGGTAGCGATATCAGATTCATTAAATCGAACAATCGATTCACTTTTTTACCGTTCATCGTGGGGCGGGTCATCGGGTAAATCTCTTGAAAGAATTGATGCAGAAAAATCTTCTACTGATTCCACTAACTGGATAACAACAAGAATGGAAAAAGGAACACCGGGGAAGATTAATTCTTATTCAAAAAAGAATTACGATGTTGTTTTAGTAGCGAAAAATATTTTTCCACCAAATCCTTTAATTGGACAGGAAGTTAAAATCGGTGTCGTTGGTTGGAATCCCAGCAAAAACAAGGCTGTATTCACTTGTAAGTTATATGAAATATTGAATAATGGAAGTAAGTTATTATTAAAAGAGGGAAAAGTTGAACTCCCTAATATTGAAGATGTCGGTTTTTATTTATCAGAAATGGAATTTCGAATTGAGTCATTAATATCAAAAAGAACATTTGAATATTTTGCAGATTATCCATTAGATGAAGATACTACAAATAATAGATATAAATTTACAGTTCGCCCCGGTTATCCAAGCGGATCGGTCGTAATAAATGAGATTATGTATAACCCACTTAACGGTGAGCCGGAATGGATTGAGCTTTATAATAAATCGAATTATGATATTGATCTTGAAGAGTGGTCAATAACCGATCTACTTACAACACCGGTAAAAACAAAAATCCAACCAAAGGGAATTACTTTTCCGCCGAACACATTTTTAGTTATTTCTAAAGATGCAGTCATCAATAATTTTCACAGGTCGATTCCTTCACAGTTGATGATAAATACATTTGCGAATCTAAACAACGATGCCGATGGTGTAATTATCAAAGATGCGAACGACGGAACAATTGATTCTGTTTGTTACGACAAATCATGGGGCGGCGAAAACGGAAAATCATTGGAGAGAGTTAACATAACCGGTTTATCTAATGACCGGCTTAACTGGGGATCTTCTAAAGACATTGAGTTAAGTACTCCTGGAAGAATTAATAGTCTTGCACCCAAAGATTACGACTTAACCCTAACAGGAATTTCTATTCTTCCTCTTTATGCATCATTCGAAGAGGATGTTAATATAGTTGCAAAAGTATTTAATAATGGAATAAAACCGGCTGATCAATTTACTGTTCAGTTTTATTTAATAACAGGTAATGATACTTCATATTTCAGTCAGGGTAGCGGAGCAAATTTATCATCTAAAGATTCTGTTCTTGTTTTGTCGGCTTTAAAAATAAAACTCAATAGCCCGAGACGAGTTTACTGCAAAGTTATTTTTGATAAAGACCTCGATAATCTTAATAATTTTTACGTTGCAGATATTCAATCCGGCTATAAAAGAAATTCAGTTGTTGTAAGTGAAATAATGTACAATCCGCTTGATGGCGAACCCGAATGGATAGAAATTGCGAACAATTCTAACACGCAGATAAATCTGAAAGATTGGAAAATTGCCGATCTTGTGCCGTCAATAGCTAAGGTAATAATTACAACAAAAGATAAAATTCTGCAACCGGGTGAATATGCAATTTTAACTCCCGATACAAATAAGTTTATGTTCCTTCCACCGAAAAATTTTCTTCAGGTAAAATTCGGTTCGCTCGGCAATACTAATGATGGAGTTACATTGTTCGATTTCCGCGGTGCGGTTATCGATAGCTTAATGTATAATTCGAAATGGGGCGGTGCTAAAGGTTTTTCACTCGAAAGAGTATCATTGAACGCAGCATCCACCGACAGTACTAACTGGACAACATCATTAAACCGTTATGGCGCAACACCGGGATTTCAGAATTCTATTACGTTTGTTCCGCAATACAAGAAGGGTGATCTGGTTATAAATGAAATTATGTTCGATCCCTCAACTGGTAATTCTGAATTTATTGAGTTGTATAACACAACTTCAGATTCAATTCAAGTCGGGCGAATGAATTTGATTTATGGAAGCAATAAAAAAATTCCGGTTTCACAAACATATTATATGCTTCCGCCTCGTTCCTATCTTGTTTTTGCAAGTGATTCAACCGTCTACAATAATTATAATTATCTAAAACTTCCGGGAAATTATCTTCGGTTCAACAGCTCACTTAGTTTATCGAATGATGGTTCAATGCTCGTAATTAAAGATGCACGTAATATTACGCTCGATTCTGTTTACTATTCGCCTAACTGGCACAACAAAAATTTGTTATCCACAAAAAACTGTTCTCTCGAACGTCTTAATCCATTGCTGGGATCGAATGACAATACAAACTGGAATTCATCAGTTGCCCCGGATGGAGCTTCTCCGGGAAAACCAAATTCAATATTTACAGAAACAGTTGTTACCGAATCTAAAGCAGTAATAACACCAAATCCGTTCTCGCCTGATAATGATGGATTTGAAGATTTTGCAACAATCAATTTTAATCTTGCGCAAAAACTTGCTCAAGTTCGAATAAAAGTTTTTGATAGCCAGGGACGACTTGTTCGGACATTAGAGCATAACCGTCCATCCGGTCCAAGCAATTCAGTTGTTTTTGATGGACGTGATGACAACGGCAGATCGCTTAGAATAGGAATTTATATTTTGCTGATAGAAATTGTAACCGATTCCGGTCAAACCGATTTAATAAAACTTCCCGTTGTTATTGCAAGGAAACTATAACTAATATAGATAGGAATATGAACACAACACAATTAATCGATGAATTTCTTAAGCAGAAAAATATTGCTGTTGCCGGAATGTCAAGGAAACCGCAAGGCGCTGTGGGAAATTTAGTTTACAAAAAATTTAAGAATGCGGGTTATAATGTTTATGCTATCAATCCGAATGCAGATGAAATTGAAGGTGAGAAATGTTACCGCTCCTTAAAGTCTGTTCCGGTAAAACCCGACGCAGTTTTTATTTCAACTCATCCAAAACAATCGTTAGATGTTGTAAAAGAATGTGCAGAAGCCGGAATTAATAAAGTGTGGTTCCACAGATCGTTTGGTCAGGGAAGTTATGATCAGGAAGCGGAAAAATTCTGCAAAGAAAATGGAATCGATGCAATTATTTATGCTTGCCCGATGATGTATGTTCAGCCCGTTGACTTCGGACATAAGTGCATCAAATTCCTTATGAAAATAGGTGGAAAGCTGAAATAAAAAACGGAGATTGTAATAATCTCCGTTTTGATAACTATAATTTTCTGGCATATTATATTTAGTCCATTTTAACAATGTTAAGATCATAATCGCCAACAACAAAAATGTAATTACCATAAATCTTAAGGTCTCGTGCATTTCCGTCAAGTGCAAGTTCTTTAACAATTTTTGGTTTGTCTTTATCTGTAATATCTACAACTATCAGATCCTTGTTGCCGGCAGCAAGGAATGCATATTTTTTACCTTCAGATTCTTTGTAAATAATTTCAGAATCGTGAACATCACCTCCAATTAGTAAACTGGATGCAACTTCTGAAGTCGTTATCCTACTTGGATTAGTGTGTAAGAAATAAACTCCGCTTTCCGCCCCGACACAAGCATCATCGCCAAATAATGTTGATACCGACAACAATTTTGAGTTAATATTTATTGGTTGTGAAGTTGAACGAACGCTGGGTAAATAAAGCATATCATAAATTTTTACTTTACCATCATAATCGACAACAACTAAATCCATATTGGTATTAATTGCCACACCGACTGAGTTAGCTTGCTGGTCAATAGAATATTCAAGCTTGGGTTCAAATGCATTGGAAATATTAAACACTCTTACACCACGGCTAAGTTGTGAAGCAACATACATCCGGGAACCTTCTGCTGCAACATCACTGTAAAAACCGCCGGGGACAAAAGATTTAAAGACGGGATCGAGATTTGAGCTACCATTTATTTCAAAAATTGATAAGCCGTTTCCTCCACATGCAGCGAACAGATTAAAAGTGTATTCATTATATCTTTTAGCGTAAAGATCATACACGGTAGTAAGAGCAATTTTTTTTCTGAATTCCGGATTTTCAGGATTAGTAATTCTGTAAACGGAAATACCTGTTAGGTCGCCGACATATAAAACCCCGTCAACTGTCTCAACAGCCTCTCCGCCATTTAGTCCCGTAATTCTTTTAACAACTTTCATATTCTTAAAGGGGGTGCTGGTTGTGTTGGGATCGGTTGGGTTTGATTCCTCTTCTTTTTTCTCATCACAGCTTATGATTAGCATCAAAATTATTATTGAGAAAAAGAGTTTTAAGTAAGCATTCATTTTAAGCTCCCTCATTTACTATTGTTTAAAAAGAATGTTTTCAAAAATAAATTTATATACTAAACTAAATCACTTCAAGGGCAATTATATTGATACAAATCAACCAATATAAGTTATATTATACATCGTTTTACTTTTTTGCAGTGCATATGTATTTTGCACCCCAACATTTAATCTTCTTTAGATAATTATTGATAAATATTAATGAAATAAAATCTGTCTGGCGGGAAAGATTACTTAACCCCGGTTTTAGAAATCGGTTTTTAATAACAACAATAGTTTTAGTTGTTGTTTTACTTTCACTTGCACGGTTTCTCGACTATAATGAAGAACTATCAGGTTTTTCATTTAACGATCCATTGTTAAGTTTGTTTACTCCAATTGATGTTACGTGGTTTACATTCGGTTTGATTTATCTGTCGTTAATCGCAGCTCTGGTTTCGCTTTCCTATTACCCCGAAGATTTTCTTATAGCATTACAATCATATAGTCTGGTTTTCTTTTTCCGGTTTGTTACTATTTTCTTTTTACCGTTAGATGCACCAACTACAACTATCTCTTTAACCGATCCATTCGTAGAATTTTTTGGTGGCGGAGAAACATTGCATCGGGATTTATTTTTCTCTGGTCATGTTGCCACTATGTTTCTTTTTTACTTAACCAGTCGAAATAAAAATTTAAGGAAAGTTTTTTTAGTCAATACATTTCTTGTTGCTGCTGCAGTGTTAATACAACACGTTCATTATACAGTAGATGTTATCGCCGCACCGTTCTTCGCTTATACATCATATAAGATGTCCCTTTTTGTAAGCAGTTATAAAAAATAATGTACTCTTCGGGAATTATTTAGGTGGCTTTTGTGTTTAGTTATTGTTCATTTTATAAATTAAGTTATGATATCAGAAGCAATATATCTACATTATCTCGATTCTCTCTTGAAAGGGGACAAAAAACAATGTACCCAAATCGTATCGGATTTGATAAATAATAATGTTCCTTTGAAAGATATTTACATACAACTTTTTCAAAGATCAATGTACCGCATTGGTCAACTGTGGGAAAAAGAACGTTGCAGCGTTGCCGATGAACATATAGCGACCAAGATTACCGAATCTTTAATTGAAACTACCACTTCTCATTATTTGAATGGTCATATTGCTGGTAAGCTTGCTATTATAACTTGTATTGATAAAGAGTTTCATGAGTTGGGAGCTCGTATGGTTGCCGGATTTTTTGAAGTAAACGGATGGGAAACTTTATATCTCGGTTCTAACACTCCACAATATTCCCTTATCGATTTAATAAAAGAAAGAAAACCTGATTTAGTTGGCATATCAAATAATTTTTACATAAACGTTATACGTCTTCAAAAATTGATTGAACAGATTCGAGAAGTTGATCCTAATCTAAAAATAATTGTTGGTGGTCAGGCGCTTTCCGGTGGTCATTCGGACATTTTACAAAAATATTCTAACGTAAAATACATCGCCAACTTAGATGAGCTTGAAAATTACATTCTTAACTTCTCGAATTAGCACTCCTTTTCTCTTGGTAATTTATTTCTGTATCTTAATTACAATAATTTTATAGGAGCAGTGTGTTTATGAAAAGGGGTTTCCTTTTTTTTCTACCATTTATTATTTCTATAATATCTTCCTGTTCAATCGATAAATCAGAAATTTCAGATATCATTAATTCATTAAACCTGACAGCCGGAAAAGTTGATTCTTTTTTAGTATCGGATCTGTTTTATTCAGATAATTATGATTTGAGTTTTGTTGACAATGATAAAGTTCGGGTAACTTATAACAAAAATTCCGGAATGGTTTACTTTTATCCTGATGAAAATTTTTCCGGTATAACTCTGATTGATTTTGTTCTTAATAAAACTTCATATTCTATTCCGGTTCGTTCTAAATTACTTCCAAAGTTTACATTCTCTTTCAAGCCGAGTAAAAAATACAAGGTTATAAATCTTTTCGGAAGTTTTAATGGATGGAACAGAACTAACTTGCCAATGACCGATGAAAATAATGATGGAATATACGAATGTACCGTAGCTCTTGAACCCGGACGATATCAATACAAGTTTTTTGCTGATGGAGAAGAAATTCTTGACCCAATGAATAAAGTTAAAGTACCGAACGGATTGGGAGATTATAATTCAGTATTTATTGTTGAGAAGGATGAGAATAAGAAAAACTTTTTACACATAATTGGATATAAGTCTTCCGACAAAAAAAAAGAATTTACTTTTTATTATGAAAATGATTTTTACAAAGGAGCGATTACAAAAGAAAATGTTATTGCTCTTATTGATAATCAAAAAGTTGAAAAAGAACAGATAGAAATATCGGATAGATATATAAAATTGGCTTTTGATAATAATGACCTGACGAAAAAACAAGTGATTCGTCTTGCTGTTAATGTAAATGATAATTCATCAAATATTCAGTCTATTTTTCTGGTAGATGGAAAACCGGCGGGTAAATCAACTCACTTTTTATGGAATGATGCGATCATTTACTCACTGATGATAGATCGCTTTAACGATGGCGACAAATCAATTAACAATCCGATAGTTCACGATTCACTTTCTGAAAAAGCAAATTATATGGGCGGAGATTTTCAGGGAATAATAAACAAATTAAATGAAGGATACTTCGATTCGCTTGGCATTAATACAATATGGCTTTCGCCGGTTTATGATAATCCTAATGAAGCTTATAAAGAAGCTCCTGCGCCACACCGTTGGTTTTCCGGTTATCACGGCTACTGGCCAATTAACTCTTATAACACAGAAGAAAAATTCGGCTCAATCGAAAAACTTAAAGAACTTGTATCAACAGCACACAAACATGGTATTAAAGTACTTCTTGATATTGTAGCAAATCATGTTCATCAAAATCATCCGATATTTAAAGAAAAACCGGAATGGTTTGGTGAATTAAAATTACCGGATGGAAGATTAAACCTTCGTTTGTGGGATGAATACCGTTTAACTACTTGGTTCGAACCATATCTGCCTAAATTCAATTACGTTGGCTCAAAAGAGGCAATTGATTTTATGACTTCAAACACAATATGGTGGATGAAAGAAACCGGCGCTGATGGATTCCGTCAGGATGCGGTTAAACATATACCGAATGAATTTTGGCGCGCGCTAACTAAGCGGATTAAAACAGGAGTTGAAATTCCATTGAACAAAAAAGTCTATCAGATAGGAGAAACATTCGGCAGTTATGAATTGATTAGTTCTTATGTGAACAATGGACAGCTCTCCGCACAATTCAATTTTAACGTTTATGATGTTGCGCTTCCAACATTTTTGGATGCAAACATGTCCTTTGAATCGCTTGATGCGGAAATTAAAAAGTCGTTTCTTTTTTATGGCGAAAATAATTTGATGGGCAACATAATGGATAGTCATGATAAGAATCGCTTTATGGCATTTGCAGATGGCGATCTTAATGTAACACAATGGAGCGCAATAGAAGAGGGCTGGAATAATCCGCCCAAAGTTGATAACCCGAATAGCTACGAAAAAGCAAAACTTTATTATGCCTATTTAAATACTATTCCGGGATTGCCTGTAATCTATTATGGAAGTGAATTTGGAATGACTGGTGCATCCGACCCGGATAACAGGAGAATGATGAGATTCGGAAAAGAACTCACTGTTTATGAAAAGAAAATGTTAGAAGATGTAAGAAAAATAATTAACCTTAGAAAGAATCATCCGTCGTTACGATATGGTGATTTTTATACTTTGGCAGCTAATGAAAATATATATTCATACATACGTTCCGATGTTAACGAGCGTATTCTGGTTGTGCTTAATAAATCTAATAAAAGTGTTAACGCGGAATTAAAAACACCCGCTATCTATAAGGTTAATTCCGCAACAGATTTATTGATTAATGAAAAAGTAGATGTTTCTGACAATTTAATAAAAATCACTTTGTCGCCGGTGAGCTATAGATTTATTAGGTTAGATTGAAAGCGAAATCCATAATCGGGGATAAACATGAAAATTGCATTGATACAACAATCAGCCTCAATTAGTAAGTCAGACAACATCCAAAGAGGGGTAGAAGCTGTTAAAACTGCGGCAGCAAAGGGCGCAAACATCATTTGTTTTGCAGAACTTGCATTCACTCAATTCTATCCGCAGAAAAAAGCTTCTTCTGATTATAAAAACCTTGCTGAAACTATTCCGGGTCCAACAACCAAAATATTTTCAGAACTTGCCAAAGAACTTGGGATTGTTATAATCCTTAATCTCTATGAATATGAAAACGGCAATACTTATGATTCTTCGCCATTAATTAATGTTAACGGTGAAATTCTTGGAACTACAAGAATGGTTCATATAACCGATTATGAACACTTCTATGAAAAAGGTTATTACACTCCCGGCAATAACGGTGTTAAAGTTTATAACACAGAGTTCGGTAAAATCGGGATAGCAATTTGTTACGACAGACATTACCCTGAATATATGCGCTCACTTGCATTAGCCGGTGCTGAAATTGTTTTTATTCCCCAAGCCGGATCGGTTGGCGAATGGCCTGAAGGTTTGTATGAAGCCGAGTTAAAAGTTGCATCATTCCAAAACGGATATTTTACAGCACTCTGTAACCGAGTGGGAAAAGAAGAAAAACTAACTTTTGCCGGAGAATCTTTTGTCTGTAATCCGGAGGGAAAAGTAATTGCAAGAGCGGGAAGTTTAACAGAAGAAATTTTAATGTGCGATATAGATCTTTCAGAAGTTGAAAAATCGCACGCAAAAAAATTATTCTTTAGGGATCGGAGACCGGAGTTATATAATGAGTGGTTTAAATAAACGTAGAGGCTGTCTCATAAGTAATTATTCAAATAAAAAATCTGTGAAAATCAGTTTAAATCAGATCTTATCTGTGTTCTATTGTTAAATACTTTTACTTTTGAGACAGCCTCATTAATAAAAAATTTTTGATTACGGTTTAATTAAGTAAATCTCGTTCTGTCTTTCCGATAACCATTCAATTCCATCTTTTGTAACAACAACCATCTCTTCAATTGTAGCTATTCCGTAATTCTCAATTGTTAAACGCGGTTCAATGGTAAATACATTTCCTTCTTCAATTTCAAGATATGGTAGGTTGTTGTATCGTTCCCACTTTGGTCCCATTAAACATCCGCCGTCATGACAGACACGCCCAACCTGATGACCGAGTCCGTGTGGGAATTCATCGTAACCATTTACCTGAATGTAATGACGAGCCACTTCATCAATTTCCCAGCCCTTCTTTCCCGGTTTCATTGCTTCTGCTGAACGCGTGATAGAATCTTTTATTACATCAAATCCTTTCTGAACTTCATCCGGAGCTTTGGTTTCGCCGGGTCGTAGCACATACCAGGTTCTCTGTAAATCCGAGCAGTAGCCATTATATTTTATTCCGAAATCCATGTTGATTACATGTCCCGGCTCAATTACTCTATCGGTTGGACCGGCATGAGCACCCGCAGTATTCGGACCGGAGAAAACAGATGGACAGTAATCCTTATCCCATGCAAGTTGATATCCTCTTTTATCGACAATATCCTGAACATAATTGGCAACCTGTTTTTCTGTAACTCCGGGCTTTAGATATTTAGTAACCTCATCAAAAATTTTGAGAGTTTCTTTAATTGCTTCTTTAATCAAATTTATTTCCGTCTGAGATTTCCTTCCTCTTAATGCAGCAACAATTTCTTCCGAAGAAATTAATTTGGAAGCGTAATCGGTTCCATTAAAATGATCGAGCAATTCAAGGTATAAACCATATGTCATTCCGTCTGCTAAACTTGAGTTACGTGAATAGTTTATAGCGATCTTATTCGGTTTATATTGATTTATTACATCCAGAAATTTTTCTTTGATCGATTTAAGGTAAGGATGAATATTTTTATAAGTCCCAACCATCTTCATGTTTTCTAATTCGAGCGAGCCGATGATTGCATGCGTATCTCCGCTTTTTGTAATAATAAATGCCGATTGCCATGTAGCGTTGGTACCGACAATCATATCAATCATCGGATCTTTTATGTTTCCGGTTTCCCTAACAAAAGTCATCCACATATCTATATCTTTTTCATTAAGAATTTTTACAGCTTGTTCAATTTTTTCCAGTATTAACTCTTTTTCCATTTTACCACCTAATAATTTGAAATGTTGTTAGTAAAAATGGTTAATCTTAGCGGAAAATTCCAAACAGATCGGCATATAAATCGTCTTAATTTCTGTGGTTTTTATCTTTTAACAATTTTTGCAATGTTATTTTTTTCCAATTATTTACTACTTTTAAGTATTGCGACTAACAACCAACAATTCAAAAGAAAACCGAGGTATTTATGAAACGAATATTCTCCTTTATCCTTATTCTTGCTTTCCAAACAACCTTTGCGCAAATAAAATTTGGATCTGATCCTTCTCTCTCTCCCGATTCCAAAAACATTGTATTCACTTACGATGGCGACTTATGGACAGTTCCGGTAAATGGTGGAACTGCTCTCCGTTTAACAGGAATGGATGGGAATGAAACTATTCCGCTCTATTCACCAGATGGAAAATGGATTGCATTTACCGCTACACAGGACGGAAATCCGAATGTTTATGTTATGCCTTCAGAAGGGGGCAAAATTACTCAGCTAACGTTTCATAGTGCAAACGATTATGTGGAAGCGTGGTCATGGGATTCAAAATCGATTTATTTTACATCTAACAGATATAATTCCGGAACAACATATATTGTATCAATCAACGGAGGAACTCCGAGGAGACTATTCGAAAATTATTTTACATGGGCACATAACATTGCAGAGCATCCTAAAACGGGAGAAATATTTTTTAACGACTCGTGGGAAAGCTCAACCTTTGCAAATCGTAAACGTTACAAAGGCGAATTTAATCCCGACATAAAATCATACAACCTAAAAACCGGAGAGTATAAAGTTTATACTACATATATCGGTAAAGATATGTGGCCCACAATAGATAAAGAAGGAAATATCTATTTCGTTTCCGATGAAGCCAATAACGAGTATAATCTTTACAAATTGGAAAACGGAAATAAAAAACAGTTAACAAAGTTCGATACATCAATTAAACGACCAAGGGTAAGTTACAACGGAGAGAAAATTGTTTTTGTTAAAGATTACCAAATATTTGTTTATGATGTTAAGTCGGAAAATTCAAATCCAGTTGATTTAAAAGCATTTGATAATTCTTCTATCAATCTTGCACAGGAGTTTAATGTAAAAGACAAAGTAACAAATTTTAACGCATCACCGGATGGCAAAAAATTTGTTTTTGTTTCGCGCGGAGTAATGTTCGTTTCCGACACAGAAGGAAAGTTTATAAGAAGAATTAATACCGATCCTAATGAGCGCGTTGTAGAAGCTCTGTGGCTTAAGGATAATCAAACAATTCTTTATAACCGGACTACGAACGGCTGGCTTAACCTTTTCACAATTAAGGTCACAGGAGATCAAAAAGAGAATCAGATTACGTTTGACGAAATGAATAATAGAGAAATTAATTTTAATGATGAGAGAACTCTGGGCGCCTACTTCAGCGGAAGAAATGAGCTTAGAATAATAGACCTTGCAAAACTGAAGAGTGAAACCATTATAAAAGATGAGTTCTGGGCAATTTATGATGCACCCGTACGATTCTCTCCGGATAATAAATACATCGCATATACTGCATACCGTAATTTCGAACAGGATATTTTTATTTATGATATTGAGAAAAAGAAATCTGTAAACATTACAAATACAGGAGTTACAGAAACAAATCCATTCTGGTCGCCAGATGGTAAGTATATTTATTTTCAAACCGATCGATTAAATCCGGGATACCCTCGCGGTGCACAAAACTCGGATATTTATAGAGTAGCACTTCAAAAGTATGATAAGGACTTCCGAACCGACCGGTTCAACAAGTTATTCACAGAAGAAAGGAAAGATACTTCCAAACCGGTAATCAAAATTGATTTTGAAAATATGGCAGACAGGTGGGAAGCGGTTGCCTCACAACCGGGGAATCAAAATTCGCCTTATGTTATTCAGAAAGATGATCAGACAACACTTTTATTTACTTCGAACCATAACGGTGAGTCTAATGTAATTTGGCAAACGTCAACAAAACCCTTTGATAAAACAGAAACTAAAATAATTGAAGGTGCTAAATCCGGCTCTATCTTCATCTCAAAATCCAAAAGCGATTATTACTTATTAGCTGAAGGTAAAATTTTCAAACTCGATCTCGCAGCAAGCAAACTTAAATCTGTTGATATGAACTTCCTTTTCACAAAAAATCTTGCCTCAGAATTCAGACAAATGTTTTATGAAACCTGGGCTAACCTGGAAGAAAATTATTATGATGAAAATTTCCATGGAGTTGATTGGCATAAAATCAAAAAACAATATGAAACATATTTGCCCGGAATACGAACAAGAGACAATCTTAGAATTTTATTGAGCGATATGCTCGGTGAATTAAATTCTTCGCATCTCGGATTTAATTCATCCGGCGACGAGGAAAAATTATTTTACAAGAACAATACTATAGCAACAGGAATTTTATTTGATAATAATAATCCTTACATAGTTAGCCGGATTGTTAAACTATCTCCGGCCGATAAACTCGATAAAAATATTTTAGCCGGAGACCGTCTTGTTGCTGTTGACGGAGTAAATGTTGATGAATCAATTAACCGTGAAAAATATTTTGTTATGCCTACCATTCCGGAAGAAGTTGAATTAACTTTTGAGAGAGGGAAAGAAAAATATAATGTTAAAATTCATCCGGTAAGTTATAACACGCTTTCTGGATTGTTGTATGATGAATGGGTGGATAACAATCAGAAATATGTTGATGAAAAATCGAATAAGAAGATTGCGTATGTACACATGAAAAATATGGGTGTTGGCGAGCTGAACAATTTCATTATTGAAATGACAAATGAATTTCATTACCGCGATGCATTAATACTGGACTTACGATACAACACGGGCGGAAACGTTCATGATGATGTTCTACAATTCCTTAGCCAGAAACCATATCTGAACTGGAAATACCGCGGCGGACAATTAACACAACAGCCAAACTTTACACCGGCATCAAAACCGATTGTCTTACTCGTTAACGAGCAATCGCTTAGCGATGCAGAAATGACCTCGGCCGGATTTAAAGAATTAAAGCTTGGTAAAATAATCGGCACAGAAACATATAGATGGATAATTTTTACTTCCGGCAAATCTCTTGTTGATGGATCATTCTATCGGCTTCCCTCGTGGGGATGCTATACATTTAGCGGTGATGATCTTGAATTGACGGGTGTTAAACCAGATATATATGTTAAGAGCACATTTAAAGATAAGTTGATAGGATATGATCCTCAGCTTGATAAAGCAATTGAAGAGATTAAAAAGCAACTTAGATAAGTATTATAATCCATAATTATTTGTTAGACACTCGATCATGATCTTATTCTTAATCATGATCGGGTCTTTTTATTTATAATCTCATATCACATGAAATTTTTTGAATGCGCTTTCATCAGGAAGTTATTCCGGTAAAATGTATTAACATTTTCATCAACCTTAAAAAAAATATAGTATGGAATAATGATGAAAAAAATATTATTAAATGATTGTTTTGCTGGAATACAAAAGTGAAATTAAGCAAACGATAAAATTAGTATTACCGGGTTTCCAAAGAATGCATTGCAACAACCGAATGGGCAATAATTACTTAACCTTTAGGAATAGTAAACGAGAATGTGGTTCCTTCACCAACTTTACTTGTTACCCATATTTTCCCTCTGTTCCGTTCTACCATTTCCTTACATAAAAGTAAACCAAGTCCGCTTCCTTTTTCTTCCTTTGTTCCATAAGTTGTATGGTGTGTGTCAATTCTAAATAATTTTCTTAAGTCTTCTTCTTTTATTCCCACACCGTTATCAGTTATAGAAATTTCAATGTCATTATCTCTGGAGAGTGATCTAAAAATAATGTTACCGTTTTCTCTGGTAAATTTAATAGCGTTTGACAACAAATTTTGAATGACAGAAAAAATCATATCTTCATCGGCAAAAACTATTGCAGATGGAGAAACCTCGTTTATCACCTTTATTTTTTTGTCTTCTGCGTTGTTCTTAAGCAAGTTTATTATTTGGTTAATCTTGTGATAAATGTTAAATGTTGCCGGTTCATAAGGGATTTTACCTGTTTGAATTCTTGACCATTGTAATAGGTTTTCCAACAGTGTAAAGACTGTTTTAGAAGCTTCGTTAATTTTTTCTGCAAAAGTTTTTATTTCATCTTTCGAAAGTTCGTCTATATCTTCAACAAGAAATTCAGAGAAATTTAAAAGAGAGCTAAATGGACTTCTTAAATCGTGAGCAACAATTGAAAAGAACTTATCCTTGGCAGCATTTAATTCTTTTAATTCCTGTTCTGATCTTCTTAGCTGAACATTCAGGTTTTCGAATTTTTCGAGTAACATTCGTAATCGTTCTTCATTCTTTTTTATTTCCGTGATATCTCTAAGAATTCCACGGTATCCAACTATCTCTCCATTTTTATTTTTAACCGCCATCGAAGTTTCTAATACGGTAGCAATTTCACCGTTTAATCTTTTTATGTCGATCTGATAATTGCTTACAAAACCTGTTCTTTCTAATTCTTTTTTGAATTGCTCGCGTTGGTCTTGATGTAAATATATTTCTTTTGCGATATCTACATGTTTAATTTCATCAAAGGTTTTTACTCTAAATAAATCCAAGCCGGCGGGATTTAAATCAATAAACTTTCCATCTACGGTACTTTCATAAACAGCATCTTTCAATTCCAGAAATAATGTGCGGTACTTATCCTGAGCTTCTTTTAGTTTTTCTTCGGCTTTAATTTGTTCTGTTAGGTCCCGCACTATTCCAACTAAAGCTACAGGGTTACCGTTTTCGTCTTTGATTAAAGATGTATTTAATTCAATTATAAATTCGGTTCCATCTTTTCTTTTGTTTATTAATCTTCCTTTCCAGCCACCGTTTATAGTAGCGTCATGAATCATAGAAGTAACCCGTATATCGTTCTGTTCGGATCTTAGTATATCTATTTTTTTACCGATTATTTCATTTAATGAATAACCGTACATATTAAGAAATGCTTTGTTGACAAACAGAATTTCGTTATTCATATCTGTTATGTTAACCGCATCGCTTATCGAGTTGATCATATGCAGTAATAGTTTCAGATCGCTCGATGGTTTTAAGTTGGGCATTGTCATATCATTATTTTTTATATTGTCAAATGAATTGGAGGATTCACTGTTCATTGTAAATTCCCAATCTTTTTCTTAATCAATATAATATTTGTAACACTATTTTATTTGAAAAAATTTACTTAATAAAACGAGCGGTCCCCTTTTTCAGTCGATCCATAATTGCAACTCCCAGTCCCTCTTCTTTAACCGGTTCTACTAATATTACATCTACACTTTCTTTTTCAAGTTCGTGGAGAAATTTAAAAAGATTTGCTGCGGCTTCTTTCATATCACCTGTTTGTGAAAGGATTTTTATTGAATGGAATTTGTTTTCGTTTTTTGCTTTTTCAAAAAAAAGCGCGCCTATTTTTTTATTGGAAAATTTTTCAATTAACTCTTCGGTTAAAAAATATAATGGTATTGTTGGGGCATAGTGAAAAGGGAGTTGTCCGGGTGCGTTTGGTCTGATCGAAAATTTTGACACAACTTCAACTTCACCAATCTCCTTTTCTATCTCTTCTCTTGAAAGTCCACCCGGTCTTAATAATAAAAACTTTCCGTTTGTAACTTGAATAATGGTAGATTCAACGCCCACCTTGCATTTTCCTCCGTCCAGAATTACATCAACTTTATCACCAATACTTTTATCAACGTGAGCGGCTTCGGTCGGGCTGAGATGACCAAATTTATTTGCGCTGGGCGCCGCAATCGGACAACCGCTTTTCTCTATAAGATCAAGCGCAACGGGATGATTGGGCATTCTAATAGCAACTGTTGGATTGCCGGAAGTTACAATATCGGGAACAATATCATGTTTTGGTAAAACCAATGTAAGCGGTCCCGGCCAAAATTTATCTATTAACTTTTCGATTCTTGCATCGTTTATTTTCGCATAGATTTGTAAATCCTTTTTGTTTGAGATGTGGAGAATAAGCGGATTAAAAGTAGGGCGCTTTTTTGCCTCGAATATTTTTGCCACTGCAATCGGGTTTAATCCATGAGCCCCTAATCCATAGACAGTTTCGGTTGGAAAAGCAACTAATCCACCGGATTTTATAATCTTTGCTGCGAATTCTATTGTTTCGTTATTTGCCGCAAGAATACTCATTCAATAATAACTTTGTTATAAAATCTTAATTAAGGTATTTTCACAAGTAAAATTATCGAAATACTTTTTTAATAGAAAACTTAGCAAGATTAAATTGTAAAGAGGTTTTATGAACGCTCTTGTGGAATTTAAAAATTTTTGTAAGCTATTAGCAAAAGAAAGTTCAAAAGTAATTATGCAATATTATCGCTCGGACTTTAATGTTGAGATAAAACCGGACCAATCTCCGGTTACAATTGCGGATAAAAAATCGGAAGAACTCATACGAACCCTGATTATGAAAAATTATCCTGATCATGGAATCCTTGGCGAGGAATTTGGCGAACATAACTCGGAAGCTGAATACAAATGGATACTTGATCCTATAGACGGTACGAAAAGTTTCATCAGCGGAGTTCCATTGTTTGGTACTTTAATAGCTCTTATTAATAATAATGAACCGGTATTAGGAGTAATTAATCATCCTGTATTGAATGAACTTTTAATTGGCGATAATTCTGTTACGGAACTTAACGATGTTAAGGTAACAATGAGAAAATGTGAAGATATTTCAGCAGCAACCTTATTAACATCTGATCATTTGATGTTTGGTAAATACAGAAACAAAAAAAACTTCGATAAGTTAACAGAACATGTTAAACTGTACAGAACGTGGGGCGATTGTTACGGTTATTCGCTTCTTGCCAGTGGTTACGCAGACATAATGATAGATCCGATTATGAGTAAATGGGACTTAGCTGCTCTAATACCTGTAATTAAAGGAGCCGGGGGAATAATTACAGACTACTACGGCAATAACCCTTTGGAAGGAAATAGTATTGTAGCTTCAAATGCAAAATTGCATCAGCAAGTAATCGCAATATTAAACCAATAATAAAATTTGGTGCTCTAAAGAAGTGTAACAACAGAATTTGAAAAATTATAAATTAGGTTAAGGTAAAAAGAGAAGATAGGAAATTCACATCAATAACAACCAAATCAAAATCAACCACATGGAGGGAAAATGAAACAGAAGTTTTTGTTGCTTTTAAGTTTGTTTGTAATCTCTGCATTTGTACTGTATGCCGGTGGAGATAAGAAAAAAGAATTTAAAATTCCTTTTGAACAGTATCAGTTAGATAACGGTTTAGATGTAATTTTACACGTTGACCGTTCAGACCCCATAGTTGCTGTTTATGTAGTTTATCATGTTGGTTCGTCACGCGAGACTAAAGGCAGAACCGGATTTGCTCATTTGTTCGAGCATATAATGTTTCAGGAATCTCAGCATATTGGTCAAGATCAATTCTTTAAGAAAATTTCCAAAGCCGGCGGATCTTTAAATGGCTCGACCAATACCGATAGAACAAATTATTTCGAAACTGTTCCTAAAAATGCTCTTGAGCTTGCATTATGGATGGAATCAGATCGGATGGGATTTTTGTTGAGCAAGGTAACTCAGGAAGCTTTCGAAAATCAACAGAATGTTGTTCAAAACGAAAAGAGACAAAGTGATAATCAACCATACTCGCAACAATATTATGCGTTGTCTAAATTACTTTATCCGGATGGTCATCCTTATAGTTGGACAGTAATAGGCGAGCTTGAAGACCTTGCCGCTGCTTCTTTGGAAGATGTTATTAATTTTTATAAAACATATTATGGTCCTAAGAATGCTACTTTAGTTGTTTCGGGAGATATCGATGTTAAGGAAACCAAAAAATTGATAGAAAAATATTTTGGTGAGATTGTTGGATACAATGAATCCAAACCCCGACCGAAGATGCCCGTTACATTAACGGAAACAAAGCGTGCTTATTTTGAAGATAAACTTGCGAATGCTCCTGACTTAACAATAGCTTTTCCAACAGTAGAAAGATTTAATAAAGATTCTTACGCACTTACCTATTTGGCGCAATTACTTGCCGGAAGTAAAAAGTCCCCGCTTTATAAAGTTATAGTTGAAGAGAAAAAACTTGCACCGAATGTAAGCGCATTTCAACAAAGTTTAGAACTTGCCGGATCATTTAGTATAAGTGTGCGCGCCTTCCCCGGAAAAAATTTAGGCGAAGTAGAAGATGCGGTTAAAGAAGGACTTGCACGTTTCGAAAAAGAAGGTTTTACAGAACAGGATTTAGAAAGACTTAAGAATGGTGTTGAGGTTCAATTCTATAATCAGATTTCGAGCGTTCTTGCTAAAGCGATGCGTCTTGCCGACTATAATATTTTTGCCGGTAACACAGATTATATCAATACAGATTTAAACAATTCCTTAGATGTAACCAAAGAAGATGTTTTACGAGTATATGATAGGTACATTAAAGGAAAAAATTATGTTGCCTTGAATATTGTTCCTAAGGGGAAGGCAGATTTAGCAGCGTCAAATGCAGTTCTTTTCCCTATAAAAGAAGAATCAATTGATATGCAAGGTGTTAAGAAAACAGAACCATCTACTGTAAAGGTTGAACCGATTCCAACAAAATTTGATAGAACCAAAGAACCCAAACTCGGTCCGGATCCTGTTGTTAATCCTCCCGCTATATGGAATGGAAAAATTAAAAATGGGGTTCAGGTATACGGAGTAAAACAAAGCGAGCTTCCTCTGGTTCAGTTTTCAATAATATTGAAAGGCGGGATGCTGCTTGATCCAATCGACAAAGTAGGTACAGCATTTTTGACCGCAAGAATGTTAAACGAAGGTACTAAGACAAAAACCCCAATCGAATTGCGCGAAGCTATGCAAGATCTTGGTTCAAATATTACAGTATCTGCTTCTTCTGAAAATATTACACTTAGTGGCTCATGTCTTGCAAGTAAATTTGCAGAGACTGTTGCGCTAGCTAAGGAAATGTTGTTTGAACCACGCTGGGACGAAAAAGAATTCCCCATTGTTAAGAGACAAATTATAGAGAACTTGAAAAGAATGGAATCTGCTCCGGCTAATATTGCTAATAATGTTTTTGCAAAAATTGTTTACGGAAAGGATAACATACTTTCAAATTCTCCAATGGGAACAGTAAGTTCTGTTGAATCTATTACAATGGATGATATAAAAAATTATTATGCAAAGAATTTTTCATCGTCTGTTGTTAAGATTATGGTTGTTGGTGATGTAACAAAAGAAAAAGCTTTGGAAGTTTTTAACTCACTTAATGGATGGGAAGCTAAAAAAGTTGTATTCCCAGATATTAAAATTACAGCACAACCCAAACCGGGAATTTATTTTGTAGATGTTCCAAAAGCGGTTCAATCCGAATTCCGCGTTGGACATTTATCTTTACCATATAATCACCCCGATTATTATAAAACAGTTGTAATGAACTTCAAATTAGGTGGTGATTTCAATAGTATATTAAACATGATTTTGCGTGAGGAAAAAGGGTTTACTTACGGTGCGCGCTCCGGTTTCAACGGTTCACTTTACCCGGGAACATTTGTTGCTCAGGCACCGGTTCAATCCAATTCGACTTTCGAAACAGCAACGATTATTCGAGATGAAATTAATAAATACCGTCAAGGTATAAGCGAAGAAGATCTGAACAATGTTAAAAGCACTTTGCTTAAAGGAAATGCTTTGCGGTTTGAAACTCTTCAAGCATTGTCTGGAATGTTGAGTCCGGTTGTGTTATATGATCTTCCGTTTAATTACATAAAGGAAAGAGAAAAATTTGTGCAGAAATTAACAACTGCAGAACATAAAGCATTGTCACAGAAATATTTGAATCCGGATAAAATGATTTATGTAATTGTCGGTGATAAAGAAACTCAATTCGAAAAACTAAAAGAATTGGGATTGGGAAATCCAATGCTCGTAGATAAAAACGGTAATCCGGTAAATTAGTTTACTTTTCTTCGAAAAAGGCAAGTTTCATTTTTTGAACTTGCCTTTTTTCTTGTCTCATAAAAATCTCTGAATCCTTTTCAATTTTTTTGCATCATACCTGCACAAAATTATAATAGGAGAAAAAATGGCTAATATTATTGAAGGAACAGATTTTAATTTTCATACAGAAGTATTAAAGTCCGATCTTCCGGTACTTGTGGATTTTTGGGCGCCATGGTGTGGTCCTTGTAGAATGGTAGCGCCGGTTGTTGAAGAAATAGCAAAAGACTTAGCTGGGAAATTAAAAGTAGTAAAAGTAAACACTGATGAAAATTATGGTGTAGCTTCTCAATATGGAATAATGAGTATTCCAACGCTTGGAATATTCAAAAACGGTAAATTGGTTGATGCTGTAATTGGCGCCGTTCCAAAACAACATCTTGTTTCCAAGATTAAACCTTACATTGATAGTATTAACTAACCTTTTAAAATAGAAAAGGCGGATAATTCCGCCTTTTTACATATCTATTTTCGATATTTTATCCTTCTACAATAGCATCAACAGCACATACTTCAACACATGATTTGCAATCATTGCATAATTCCGGTGCTATGAAGGTGTGATCCTCAGAAATAGGTGGCTTTGTTTCGCCATTTACTGTATATGATTCGCCGGCATTGTAGATTGCGTTGTTTTCACATTCATCTACACAAGCAGAGCAGCTGATACATTCATCTGTAATAACCATATTATATAACTCCTTTTATAGTTTTATTAAAGAAACATTTGCCTTAGTAGCTCAAAAATCTTGCCGAAAATATTTACAAAATGAGTTAAAAATAAGGTTATCATTTATCAAATTTGAAAAAAGGGTCTATTGAAATTGCGATATTGAGAAAAAAAGCAGAAAGATCTCCTAATTAACAAAAAACCCGATAAGAAAAACTTATCGGGTTTTGAATAAGAAAAAGTTAGTCTTTTACTTTATTACAGCGCCTAAACCATTTATTCTATAAGTCTTTGTTTTAGGATTGCAAGGGTCATCGCCATCATGCTTATGTTCTTTATCGTCATGATTTTCTTCCGCTGAAGGTTGAACCTCAGCGACAACCCCTTCTACAAGGGCTGTTTTTCCTTTTGAGTCTTTTGGAAATACAATTACGCCGTCTTCAACCTTTACTAAAATTTTCTCTCCTTCATTTTCGCCGGAAACCTCGATCCAACATCCCATACTTTGGCAAACATTAAGAATTTTTCCTTCAACCAATACAGTTTTCCCGTCAAATTTTTCGGGTGAAGATAATATTGAAGTAACCGGCGTTTTATCTTTTAAGGTAATTTCCTTACCGTATTTTTCACCTTCAGCATTAATTTTTGTTACAAACAAAAATAAAGCAATAATTAAAAGAGATCTTTTAAGCATCTTCATTTCTCCGTTTTTATTAATTTGGCGGTCAAAAATAACCCACAATATCTTATAATGCAAGAAAAACCTAAGGACTTTAATTTATTGTTCCAGAAATGCAATAGTGGTTCGTAATCTTCATTTTTCTATATTTGATTTAACAATTAAACAACAAAAAAATGTTTGCACAGGTTGTATTCCCTTTACCATTTAGAAATCCCTTTACTTATTCGATTCCGGAAAATTTAATTGATTCAGTTAAAGTTGGGGTTCGTGTTGTGGTTCCTTTTGGTAAAAGAATTCTAACGGGATTTGTTATTGACATTTCTGAAACCACATCATTAAAAGAAAAAATTAAACCAGTTAAAGATGTTCTGGATAAGTTACCCATTTTCGATAAATCTTCTTTGAAATTTTATGAATGGATTTCTGAATATTATCTCTGTTCATTGGGCGAAGCGCTTAAGAATGTAGTGCCATACGGAACAGATGTTGAGTCTAAAAAGAAAATTGTTTCTGAGCCCGATTTGTGTCTTGAACTATTAAAGAACGAAAAGAAAAAAACTTCTCTCAAAGCAAAAATATTATCAGTCCTTTCAACAAAGGAAGTTTTTAGTATAGCATATATTCAAAAAGAAGTTAAGAATAAAAACATCTATTCCGTTCTTAATAATTTGGAAAGAGAAGGAATAATAACAATACTTAATGAAACTGAAGGTGCAAAGGTAAGGACAAAGAAAGCAAAGTTTATAAAACTTGCTAAATCAGTTGACGAAACTTACGAAGCAATTCCCGCTGTTGAAAAGAAATCACCTAAGCAAGTTGTTGTTCTATTAGAATTGCTTTCCGTTAAAGAAGAGATTCAACTTAACGAACTTTTACAAAAACTAAATATCAATATTTCTGTAATAACCAGCTTGGTAAAGAAAAACTTGGTTGAGATTTACGAAAAAGAGATTGAGCGGGTTTTCAAGGAAGTGTATTCAGAGGAGATAAAAGAAATTATATTAACAGAAAAGCAATTATCAGTTATAGATAGAATTTCGGAATCAATCTTTAATAATAAGTTCGAAACATATCTGTTGCATGGTGTAACAGGTAGTGGTAAAACACAGGTTTACATAGAATTAGCTAAAAGAACAGTTGAAAAAGGAAAGTCAGTAATTATTTTGGTTCCGGAAATTTCTTTAACACCACAAATCACATCAAGGTTTTATAATTATTTTGGAGATATAGTTGCAGTTATGCACAGCAGAATGTCGTTAGGAGAAAGATACGATACCTGGCGTGGATTTATTTCAGGTAAATACAAAGTGGCGATTGGTCCTCGCTCCGCTCTTTTTACTCCACTAAAAAATATCGGGTTAATAGTTGTTGATGAAGAACATGACCAAAGCTATAAACAACATGATATTGTTCCCAAATACAATGCGCGAGATGCCGCTATAATAAGGGGAAAACTAAGTAACTGTCCTGTTCTGCTTGGTTCGGCTACGCCATCATTAGAAAGTATGTTCAATGCATTAAACGGCAAACACATTCTTTTGGAATTACCCGAACGGATTGATAATGCAAAATTGCCTGATATAAAATTGATTGATGTAACAATTGAAAAGAAAAGGAAAAGAATGGAAGGTGTTTTTTCCAAAACACTTTTGGAAGAGATAAATAATAAGCTAAGCAGAAAAGAGAGTATTATTATTCTTCAAAACAGAAGAGGTTTCGCAACACAGGTCTTTTGTAACGATTGTGGTGAGATTATTACTTGTGATGATTGTTCCGTTCCAATGGTTCATCATCTGAACAAAAATATTTTGCAATGTCACTATTGCGGAATAGTTAAACATGTTCCTAAAGCATGCCCTTTGTGTGGTTCGCTTGATCTTAAATTCTTTGGAACGGGCACGCAGCGCGTTGAAGATGAACTGGAATTTTACTTCTCCAATGCAAAAATAGAACGTGTTGATTCCGACGCAATTACAAGAAAAGGAAAACTTGGAGAAATTCTGAATAGTTTCAGAAAAGGTGAAATCAACATTCTTGTCGGTACTCAAATGGTATCAAAGGGGCTGGATTTTTCTAATGTTACTTTGGTTGGTGTAATCTCTGCCGAAACAACTTTGTGGATACCGGACTTCCGTGCAGATGAAAGAACATTTCAGTTATTAACCCAGGTATCCGGAAGAGCGGGAAGAGCCGATAAAAAGGGAGAAGTTATAATCCAAACACAGAATTCTAAAAATTTTGTTCTGCAAAAAGTAGTTGAGAATGATTATAAGGGTTTTTATGAAAAAGAGATAGAGCTTCGTAAAAAAGGAGAATATCCGCCATTCACAAGAATCGGATTGGTTGAAATTAAAGACGAGAAAGAAGATAGAGCCAGAGGGGCAATAAATGAATTTGCAAGTTATCTTAAAAAGTATTCTAAAGGACTTAAAATTTCTCCACCGACAGAAGCAGTTATCTATAAAATAAAAGGAAATTATCGGTTTAATATTCTGATTAAGAGTAGTAAAAAAATAGATCCTTCCGGAAAGCTACTAAGAAATGCACTGCTTAATTCTTATATAGAGTTCAATCAAAAAACAAAGTTTAAGGATGTAAAAGTAATTATTGATATTGATCCGCAAAGTATTTTGTAAACAGAGACCTTGAAGATTACCAAAAACCTTCAAGGTCATTGTTTATTAAAATCCGAACCATTTTAAGAAAGGCAATGCCTGGGCAAGTAAGAACATTAACAGACCGAATCCAATCCATATTCCAAATATGAGCGCAAAATATTTTCCGGTATCTTGCGACCTAAACATCTTGGCATAACCAATGCTTACAAGAGCGTAGAACCAAATTGAAAAGATATCAATCTTGTTAAGTAAAAATCCTGTGATCGTAGATTTATCGACATCCATAAATTCACCTACGCTCAAGCCGGAGAAAAATTTGTTCATTACAAGGGCAACTATTACCATTACTATTATCTGAATTACAACTACATAGTGCGGAAGACCATAAGCAGACATTGCTTCTTTATATGTTCCAACACCTTTTAATACAAGCTTTGTAAACAAATAAAAAACTCCCGATACTACAAAGAATGATATAAAAGTAAAGATAACTATACCAAGAATACTAAAAATAAGGTTAGCGCTCATCCCCTGATCCATTCTTTCTCTAATAGTATTCATCTGTTCTTCCTTCTGTGCCTCTGTTATTTGCCCTTTTGCAACGGCTTCATCCATCTGTTTTTCAAATTGCGCCATTTGTTTTTCCTGTATCGAAAGCTTTATTACAGGATTGCTCATCATAACAATATTCGAGAGAATTGCTACAACAATTACAACCAGAATCGGGATTATCCAATCGGAGGTTTTAGGTCCGGAAACAGCCATCTTAGCAAATGTATTACCCGGCTCGGAAAATACCCCGACTAATTTGTCTGTGTGACTTAATTCGAGTTCTTCTTCTTCAGCTTCGGACATTTTGGGTGCTTCCTGGTTTGTAGTTTCTTCCATAACTACCCCTCTGTTAGGTTTGTGAATATTTTATTGATTGATTGTATTCCAATTTACAAAAAAAATCAGCATAAATTCCTCATTATTTTATATTCCCCACTCTTTCAATTTTATGAATATTTCTCTCATTTCATAAAGCAGCCATTAATTTGTAATTTTACTGAGAGTAAACTTTAATTTCTTATGAGGAAAGAATGAAAACTATTATTGAACCTTTCAAGATTAAATCCGTTGAACCAATCAGATTTACAACAAAGGAAGAACGACGAAAAATAATTGAGAACGCCGGATACAATCCATTTCTAATTCATGCTGATGATGTATTAATCGACCTCTTAACTGATAGCGGAACAGCTGCAATGAGTTCCGATCAATGGGCGGGTATTATGCGTGGCGACGAATCCTATGCCGGGGCAAAAAGTTTCTATGTATTTGAAAACGCTGTAAGAAAAATTACTGGCGACAAGTTCATTATTCCTACCCACCAAGGAAGAGCAGCCGAGAAAATTTTATTTTCTATTCTTGGGGGACCGGGTAAATATTTTGCAAGTAATACTTTTTTCGATACAACACGTGCTAATGTAGAATTCAGTGGAGCAGAAGCTCATGATTTGTTATGTGAAGTAGGTAAGCATCCGGAACAACGAGCTCCGTTCAAAGGGAATATGGACGTTGACGCACTCGAAACATTTATTAAAAAGTATGGTAAAGAAAATATCCCACTTGTAGTACTAACGGTTACCAACAATTCGGGTGGTGGTCAACCGGTTTCTATGAAAAATATCCGTGATGTAAAAAATGTTTGTAAAAAATATGGAATCCCACTCTTCCTTGACGCTTGTCGTTTTGCCGAGAATGCTTACTTTATTAAGAAGAGGGAAGAAGGTTATGCCAATAAATCAGTTTTAGAGATTGTTCAGGAAATGTTTTCCTATGCCGATGGTTCAACAATGAGCGCAAAGAAAGATGCTCTTGTAAACATTGGCGGTTGGCTTTCGTTAAATGATGAAGAACTTGCCATGAAATGCCGCAACCTTTTAATTGTTACTGAAGGTTTTCCAACTTACGGTGGATTAGCCGGTCGCGATCTCGAAGCTATTGCACAAGGTCTTGAAGAAGTAGTTGATGAACATTATTTACAGTATAGAATAAGAAGCACTGAATATCTTGGCGAAAAATTACTCAATGCTGGTGTTCCTATAATTGAACCTCCTGGCGGTCACGCAATTTATATTGATGCAAAAAGATTTCTTCCCCATATTAAACCGGAGGAGTATCCCGGTCAGTCAATAGTTTGTGAACTTTATATTGAAGGAGGCGTGCGCGCTGTTGAAATTGGCTCTGTTATGTTTGGTAAATATGATAAAGATGGCAAACTGATTCAGGCAATGATGGAACTTGTACGACTCGCTATTCCACGTCGTGTTTATACTCAAAGTCATATTGATTATGTAGCCGAAGTTGTAATCGAAGTTTTTAACAAACGTAACAGCCTTAGAGGTTATAAAATAACTTACGAAGCACCAATGCTAAGACATTTTACTGCTAAGTTTCAACCTGTTTAGGAAAGTTGCACAGAGTTTCGCAGAGATTGCTCGGAGAAACACAGAGAAGGAAATGAAAATAAAAAAACAACTTATATACAAATCAAAAAATCAGGTATGGAGATTACTCGTATCCGATACTTATAAATTAGTAATTGAATTGCGAGATGTTAACAAGAAAGAAGTTTTTTTCAGTTGTTATGATCTGGAGAAAGGTAAGAAAATATTCGAAGATTTTCAGTTGGAAGAGAAATATTGGATTGGTATAGAAACATTATATAAGGACATGATAATTTTTCATAAGTATAATAAACCTGATATGCCGGGGCATAAACAGATTATTGGATTTGACATTTCCGATAAATCTGTAAAATGGATGAATGCCGATTACTCTTTTCTTTTTATTCACAATGATAAAGTTTACTGTTATAAGGAAAATTTTGAAGGAAGGAATTTTTATTCACTTAATTATCTAAACGGCTTGTTAGAGGAAAATTTTGGAGAAGATTTCCAAAAAATAAATTATTTGCGAACAGAAGCCGATTCCATTTATAGCAAGAATTTTCTTTTCACTGAAAGATGGAAAACTGAAAAAACTGATCTATCAATAGGAAACGCTATTTCGGAAATAATTAACAATCTTGAAATTGTTGGAGATGTTGAATATACTTCCTTCAGCAATCTTCTTCTTTTAAGTTTTCATTCGAAAATATTCAGCGGTAGTCTTGTAAATAAATTTATTGCTTACGATTTATCCAAGCAGAAAATAGTTCTAACAGAGATTTTAAATGCGAACACCAATTCGATTATGCCCGACTCCTTTTTTATGTATAAAAATTATTTACTTCTGTTGAAAGAAAAGAACGGATTGATTGTTTATAAATTGGAATAAATATGGAACTTACAAACGAAGAAAAAACAATTCTTCTTAAAGCCGCACGAGATTCTATCAATTCGATTTTTACCGGTAAAGATATTCCCGAACCTGATTACAAAAAATATCCCGTCTTAAAATCTAAATCAGGTGCGTTTGTAACATTAACCGAACACGGAAGATTAAGGGGTTGCATTGGTTACATCGTTTCTGATCAACCGTTGTTTAGGACTGTTTGTGAGGCTGCAATTCATGCTGCACAAAACGATCCACGCTTTCCTCCTGTATCCGAAAACGAACTTTCAAAAATTTCCATTGAAATTTCCATTCTTTCCGAACCATTTCCACTTAATAGTTATGATGAAATAGAAATTGGTAAACACGGACTGATTCTGGAAGAAAAAGGGAGACGCGGATTACTTTTGCCTCAGGTTCCTATTGAACATAATATGAACAGAGAACAATACCTTGAAGCTATCTGTCAGAAAACAGGATTTCATGCAAGCTATTGGCGCGATAAACAATTGAAGTTACATGCTTTTACTGCAACTGTATTCAGTGAAAAGTCATTAACAAACGAAGAGTAAAAAAATGAAAGGTATAAGAGAGCCCGCTGTTGCCGGTATGTTTTATCCTGAATCTCCGAGCAAGCTTAAAGATCAGGTTATAACCTTATTGGACGAAGCCAGACTCGAAAAACAATTTAGCAATGTAGTGGGTATTGTTTCTCCTCATGCCGGCTATGTTTATTCCGGTAAAACTGCTGCGTTCGGTTTTAATTCTCCACTAAAAAAAGATTACGAAACAGTAATAATAATTTCTCCAAGTCACCGCGAATATTTTAGAGGCATATCAATTTATGATGGAGCTGCGTACAGAACTCCTTTGGGAGATGTTCCGCTTAATAATGAAGTGATTGATAAAATAATTTCGGATAGTAAAATTATTTTTAGAGGAATTCAGGGACATCGGGCAGAGCATGCAGTTGAAGTTCAGATCCCTTTTCTTCAGGTTATTCTAAAAGATTTTTCGATTGTTCCGATTGTGCTTGGAGATCAAAGCAGAAATTTTGTTTATGAACTTGCCGATAGAATTGCACCGGTAGTTGATGATAAAACATTAATTGTCGCCAGTTCCGATCTATCCCATTTCTATTCGAGAAGTATGGCGGACAAGTTAGATTCGATAGTAGAAAAAAATATTGCAAATAATGATTATGAAAAACTTCAAAGCGATCTTGAAACCGGAAGATGCGAAGCTTGCGGCGGCGGTGCAATTGTCGCGATGATGCGAGCAGCTAATCTCATCAACAAAAACAAAACCGAAGTTCTTGCACGTACAGATTCGGGCGATGTTACCGGAGATTTTTCCGAAGTTGTGGGATACTTAAGCGCTGTGATGTATTAATAATTTTTTCAGTTAGTTTGTCAGATACTATCAGCGTCTAAAAAAAATTTAACCGACGTGATCAATAAAAATTTTTCTGAAGTATTGCCTTATATCGACTTTTATTTTACTTTGTAACCCCAATTAGACCTCTCCACAATTTTCATTTAATAAAAGGGAAAAAATGACTGATTATAAATTCAGTGAGAACTTACTGAACGTAAGAATGTCTCCAATTGTAAGTATAAGCGAGGAAGTACGTAAACTCGCGCCGGAATTCAAAGCAAAAACCGGAAAAGATTTTGTATTGTTTCAACGGGGCGAAATTGATTTTAATACTCCACAATACATTGTTGAAGCTGCAAAGAAAGCTCTCGATAAAGGATTAACAAAATATCCAAAATCAGGCGGGGAAGATCTTTTTAAAGAAGCAATCATAAATAAGCTCAACTATTTTAATAATGCTTCCGGGTTTGATAAAGAAAATATAGTTTGTACATACGGCGGACAGGAAGCATTGGAGCTCTCTTTCAAATTATTTGAAGGGAAGAAAGGTGTTGGATTTGCACCTTGCTGGAGTTGTGTGCTGGAAAATTTTGTTCCGTATTGCGGCACAGATTTTCATCAAGTTCCTCTCGGCGAAGATTTCAGCATTGACTATGATAGTCTCGATAAAGCTCTTGAAGGAGCTTCATTCTTTTACTTAAACACTCCCCAGAATCCAACCGGCAAACTCTTTACTAAAGAAGAAGTAACTGCAATAGTTGAGTTGTGTGCAAAACACAATTCTTTTTTAATCTCAGATGAAGCTTACGAAGCGGTTATATTCGATGGCGAAAAACATTGCAGTCCGACATCACTGGATTATGAAAACATAATCAGCACATTCACATTATCAAAAACATTTTCTATGACGGGCTGGAGGTTAGGTTATCTTGTTACACGAAACAAAGAAATTCCAAAACTTCTTAAGCTTGGTAATTATACTCAGACTGCCGGTGTAACTACGTTTCTGCAATATGCAGCAGCCGAGGCGTTGAATAATCATGAAGAAAGTCAAAGGGCGATTAATGCTATGGTTACTGAGTATGAAAAGAGAAGAAATGTTTTTTATGACGGATTAGCAAGTATTGATGGTTTAAGAGTAACAAAGCCGAAAGGAGGATTTTACTTCTTCCCTGATTTCTCTAATTTCATACCGAAAAATATCTCCGGCGAAGAACGAAAACTGTACATATATAAGCGTCTGTTAAATGAAGGTGTTGCTTCGGTTTACGGCTCGTGTTTCGGAAATTATTTTGACGACTATATTCGTTTTTCTTTTTCAACAACACCGGTTGAAAGTATTAAAGAGGGACTGGAACGTATTAAGAAAATTTGTGGGTGATGTATCCGGTGATTTGTTTTTGAGTTATTGAATTATTTTTTATTCTATTCTGTTAAGGGAGTTTATAAGTATTAAATAAAGAGGTAGCAATTATGAAAAAATACATTTTGCGGGTGAGCATTATTTTATTTGCCTTCTTCTATTACAATGTTCAGGCACAGGTATTCACATTTAAGGTGGACGGGAAATTCATTAACGCCAAGATTACAGATGCCGTTATTGTAAATATGGGGGAGATTGATTATCTACAGATACGAGCAGAAGCAGATGATAAAATAGTTTATCTTTATTGCAAAGTGAGCGCAATGAAAGCTGAGTTGCCGGCTCAACTTAAATTTAGAGAGCATAATCACGAAAAAGGCGAAACACCTGATTCCGAGATAATCTGGGTGCCGGAAGGTCCAGATAAACCGCAATGGAATTCAATTAAGGGAGAAACAGTTGTAACACAGCACGATCCCGAAAGCAAAGTTATTTCCGGTACATTTGAATTTGTGGTTGAGAAAGCGCAATACTCATCAAAAGCAAACGCTAAAAAACCAAGCGCGGAAATTACAAGCGGAATTTTTTCTAATGTTCAATACAGAGTTGAAGAGAATAAAGAAGGATAATATATATAACCCAATCTCATCCGAGTTCAGGTTTGTACCGTTCTCTGTTGTCACGAATGTTCCGTGACAGCAGAGAAATACAGACTCAAGCGAAAGAAACGCCTCAGTGAATTATTAACTATTTAGCTTTATAGCCGTGGAATAATAACAAATCAAGGATTCTGAATTATTATTTTTTTCGTGTTGAGCAAAGCGAAACATCTCGATTATAAAGGTTTTGAGACCCTGCACGTTGTTCAGGGCGACAATTAAAAGGATTCTTCAGAAGTATCAAATCATTACTTGAAATTTATTTTTTTTTTTTCTTTATATTTATAAGTGCAAGCTGAATATTCTATTTTTCCTCGTTCAAAATAAATGCAGTATTAAAATAAGGGGGAAAATGAAAACAAAATTTTTATCCAACCGAGGGTTTCTTACCACTATTAAAATAATCACAATTATCTTTGTTACGAATTCTTGCAGCGAAACAATAACTCCTCCAGAAGAAGTTCTTAAAGACCCAAGAGAAATGACGTGGGTGGCAGATACAATTATATATCCCGAAAGTATGCAGACGTTTCTAACCTCATTGTGGGTTTACTCACCAACTGATGCATGGGTTGCCGGACATAATGAAAGAAGTTTGGGTGAAATCTATCACTTCGATGGAAAGAAATGGACCGAAAACGAACCAACGTTACACGGAATACCAGTTAGCACAAAATCTATTAATCAAATTATGGGATTAACACCTAATAATTTATGGATGGTGGGTGATCGAAGAGCTTATTCAAGAAAAGATTTAATACTTAATTGGAATGGATCGACTTGGAAGGAGCACATTTTAAATATTCAATTACGCCCTATAAGATTATTTACAAATAGAGCAAACGATATTTGGGTTGGATGCGATAGCGCTGTTGTTTATCATTATAACGGTGCAAAATGGGAAAGAGATAAACCAAAGTTAAATATTCCAGAAGGAGCGGATTTTTTTATTAATGGAATTATTGTAAAAGAAAATTCAGTATATCTGAACGTAACATCACTTGATATCGCCAGCCGCAGATATTTACTTTTTTTTGTTAAGGGGAACATTAACAACTGGACAGTATTGGATTCGATGGAGATAAAAGATCCTAAGTCAGTAATTAAATGGGGAAATTGGGGAATTAGATTAGGTAATGAAGGAGGGATTTATTCGTTTGGAGATTTTGGCGTATGGCAGTATATAAATAATGAATGGATTCATATAATACCAATAAACTATACAATGCACAGTATTTATGAATTTAAGAAAAACTACAAAATTGCTGTTGGAATTTTTGGGATGGTTTGGTTTTATGATGGATTTACCTGGCAACAACTAACTGACTTCTTTACTCCAGATGGGAGTAATGTTCTGACAGATGTTTGGACTAATGGTAAAGAAATATTTATTCTGGGACATACAACTTTCCCTCAAAAAACAATTATCTGGAGAGGAAAATAAATTGGAGGGGAGAAGCAAAATAGAAATAATATAAAAACGATTAATTAACGGGCGGTGTTGCAGCACCGCCCTTTTTAGCAAATAAATATTAGGCTGCTTCACCTAAAGGGTAAAATACCCTTTTTTATTTGCTATCGTAATAATAATAAAAGGAGAATTATTATGCGATTGAGAAAAATATTTTTATTATTTATTCTTTTCTCTGCCTTAAATCTATCATTGAAAGCGAATCCTCCTGTTTATGTATGGGAGTGGCAATTCTCTATTAAGAATTCAAGTAACCAATTTATAAGCGAAAGCATAACTGTTTATTATTACAATTCTACCTCTAAGAATTATGAAGTCTGCGGAGGCGGTTCTTCCCTTACTTATGGAAATTGGGGTAGCGGAACATGGAATGCTGTCGCGAATATCTCCGGAATTGATCCTGATCAACCCGATGCAACATTTACAATACCACATTATGATGAATATGTGGTTAGAATTGGCAATAAATACGTAAGAATCCAGAATGTTGGATACGCTGATGAAACTTTTTATTATACAGCGGGATCATTGAGTACGGGAGGAAACTATTCTGTGGTTGCATCCGGAACCTGGTCTGAATATTCAATATTACTAAAAAATAATTTTGCCGGCGGGGGAATGTACATTAATGCCGAATGGCACGCTAATATTCCCCTGAACGGAAAAACCGTTACAAGAGAGGGTTCAACATTTCCGCATGAATTAACTGCTGTTGATGGGCAGACGGGAACGGATGGATATAAAAGACTTTGGAAAATTTGGTCAAATAACCATACTAATTTATATCAGAATTTATATTCACCAGGTAATTACACATATGAAGCTCAATTTGATAAAGAGTATAACTTAACCTTTGTTGCCAATAGTACAATGTACATAAACGGGAATCCCAGAACATCTTCCTGGATTGAATATGTTCGTGAACAGAGTTCTAACTCGGCATATGCTATAAATTATTCACAAAATTATATCGACTATACATTCACAAATTTGACAAGCGGAGATCAGTTATATACCAGTCCAATTACTGCAATAAACCATGCTACATATACAGCTATTTATTCAGGTAAACCTAATAATGGATATCGATCTTTATCTTTCAATACTTCAGAAGAAGGTCAGCCCGTTCGCATCACCTGGTCAAAACACCCATTGGATAACTCTGATATTACGCAATATGCTATTTATAGAAAGGTTACCACATCAGGTACGCCAACTCTATTAACTACAATAAATGCAAATGGGTCAAGTTTTTATTCATATACTGATTATGATTATGCAATTTCAAGCGGTGAGAATAAAATACTTTTATTCTATGATGTAAGAGCTTATTACCAGCCAAGCGCCACCTATTCAGATCCATCTTTCGAAGGTGTTTATGGAGTTTATAATATCAACAAACAACCTAATGAAATGGCACAAAACCAAACGAGTTTAGAGTTACCAACAACATTGACGTTAAGTAATTACCCAAATCCATTCAACCCAACAACAACAATAAGTTATCAATTACCGGTGAGAAGTTTTGTGACGTTAAAAGTATTTGACATACTTGGTAAAGAAGTAGCAACTTTAGTAAATGAAACAAAACCGGCGGGATATCATACTGTAAGCTTTTCCGCCTTAGGCGGACTCACCTCTGGTGGAGATGCAAGTCATTCCGAGCGAAGCCGAGGAATGACAAGGGGTGTTTATATCTACACAATCTCAGCGAACGGAGTTGTGCTGTCGAAGAAGATGTTATTAGCTAAGTAATAAATATTTGTGGGAAGGTTGTCTCAAAAGTAAGTTTTCTCTGTTGTCACGGATATTCCGTGACAGCAGAGACTCCCACTTCATACGAGTTCGGGTTATGATTTTTACTGCGGTGCTTCGTTAGTGTATTTTCCGTTGTCACGGATGTTCCGTGACAACAAATCTTCATCAAGCTCACTTATTCCCGAAACATTCTTTGCAATTGATAAACCATCCAGCTCATGATATCTAAGCACTTCTGCCGGTGTTCCGCACTCGGGATAATCATCCAATCCAATCTTTTCAAATAACTTTCCTTGAAGAGCATGCATTTCAATAAGCCCTTCCATTATTTTATTACCAAGCGAACCGTAGATTGAATGATCTTCTAACACAAATATTTTTTTAGTTTTGCTTGTAACATCAACCAGCCAATCAAGATCAATTCTGTTAATCCACGGCATATTAACAACCTTAAGACCAAATCCTTTTTCCTTTAATATTCTTGATGCAACAAGTGCTTCGTGCAATAAAACCGGACCATAACCGAAGATAAGTGCATCACCGCCTTCTGTAAGAACCGTTCCTGTTCCTACAACAAAATTATAATTGTCCGGTAGCTTTATTTTTTCTGGTGATGGGCCGATTGCTAACCGTATAGCACAATTTTCTTTTGCTTCGTTAACAGCATATTCAACAGCTTTTTTTGTTTCAACTCCATTACAAGGTTGAATGATTGTCATGTTTGGAATTGTAAGAAGTAGAGAAATATCCCTTACGCTTTGATGAGATTTACCGGGACCCGCCGGAATCATACCGGCAAAGTGACAACCATAAATTATTTTTGTTTTCTCACCGGCATTATTATAAATCTGTTCATTTGCACGCGCAGTAAGAAAACTTGCAAAGGTATTAACAACCGGAATCAATCCCATTCGTGCAAGACCGCCAGCCATCGAAACCATATCCTGTTCAGCAATTCCATTTTCAATGAATCGTTCGGGATAAGCATATTCGAACTTTCGCAATTTGCAATCAGCAGAAAGGTCGCCATCCAGAACAATAATTTTATCGTTTGTTTTAGCAAGTTCAACGAGCGCATCACCGTAAGCTTCGGTTACAAATTCTTTATCAATCTTAGTTGAAACTTTTCCTTCGACTTTGTTTTCGGGTACTGAAATTTTTGATATACCAAGTTCTTCTGCTAAATTGTTGATCGAATTACTCAACTCATTCAATCCTTTCAAATAACTTTCGTCATCGGGTGCGCCGCTATGCCATCTGTAATATGTTTTACCGGAAACAGTTTCTGTGACGGGTTTTTCCATAAATGAAACGCCTTTACCTTTTACAGTATCGGCAATTATCATTTTAGGTTTGTCTGTTACATTTTTTAGGTCAGCAAAAGTTTTTTTGAGTGTTTCATAATTGTGACCATCAATTCTAACAACATGCCAGCCGAAAGCTCTCACTTTAACAACAACATCTTCAATATTATTTACATCGGCAACAAGCATATCTGTTTGATATTTGTTATGATCCATTATCGCAGTAATATTATTTACCTTTTGATGAGCTGCTGCCTGGATCGATTCCCATATTTGTCCTTCCTGAAATTCCCCATCACCGGTTAATACATAAACATTTCCACCTTTCTTTAAGTAAGATTTTGCCCAAGCCATTCCTTTTGCTTTTGATATTCCCATACCTAACGAACCGGTACTTGCTTCAATACCTGGAATTCTTACTTCAGGGTGACCATCTAATCCGTGAAGTCGGCGAAGCATTAAAAGTTTTTCTTCGGGCAAAATTCCAAGTGCATAAAAGAGTGAATAAAGTCCCGGCACATCATGACCTTTTGATGAGAAATAAATATCTCTTTCCGGATTATCTAAACCAACTTCTAAAACATTTAACTCATTTAGATATAGATAAGTAACAATATCCATTGCACTCAGTGATGAGCCAAGATGACCGGAACCGGCTTTTTTTACTGCAACCAGAGTATTGTATCTGCACATATCTGCAAATAATTCCATTTTAATTTTCCAGTTGCCGTTGAATTCTCTTACTCTATCAAACTCTTCTTTCTTAATTAGATTGTAAATCATTTTATTCTCCATTTACCGCAAAGAGTTATTAATTCTTTTGGATTGATTTTATTAACTGTAAAATTAGTTGATTTCAAGATAAGAGAAAAAGTATTATTGTTAAGTAATTGTAAAGTTATTGCTCAGGAGTTCAGAGGAATTAAAGCTCTGTATAAAGGTTCAATAAATTTTCCGGTTTTTAAATCATAGATTCCAAAGCCGGCACAAAACTCCCAGTAGTGAAAGCTTATGTTATATTTGTTGCAAAGTTCAACGATAAAGGAAGTCCATTTTATTCTTGAATCTAAATCCGCTTTAGAGTAAGCGCCGAACTCACCAAGATTAACAGGAATATTTCTGCTTGCGGCCCAAAGGATAACATTATTAAAATCGTTTATAATAGAATTTTTTTCTGATTGACTTCCAATCCACTTTGTGCCAAGCCATGCATCAGATCCATTAACCCATTCAGCGCCCTGATGTGTGAACTCGAATGGATTGTAATAATGAAATGTTAGAATAATATTTTTTTCATTTACCGGTAGAACAAGTTGTGTTAATGAACTAATCCCACCCCAGTTTGCAAGTCCAATTAATATAGTTCGTTCCGGATTGGATGATCTGATAACACTTACCGCTTCAATCAGAAAAACGTTCCATAAAGTTGGAGTGAGATTCGTGTTTGGTTCGTTTAATATTTCGAAGAAAAGTTTATTTGAATAGCTTTTATATCTCTCGGCAATTTGTTTCCATATAGATAAAAATCTTTCTTTATGCTGTTGAGGAGAAGTCATAATTTCGTCATAGTGATGAATATTAATAATTACAGCAAGGTTATTTTTTAATGCTTGGTTAATTGCCCAATCAATCCTTTGAAAAAATGAATTGTTGATTGTATAAGGTGAATTAGTCATTGTATGAGCAGACCATTTAATTGGAATTCTAACCGAATTAAATCCGGCATTTTTAATGATTGAAAAATATTCTTCTTTTAAAGTAACACCCCAATCTCCTTCATTAGGAGCTTCGAGAGCATTTCCAAGATTTATTCCTTTTCCTAAAATTTTATTCTGATCGAAAGCAAAACCTAAACTAACCGGGGCATCAATTGGTTCGGTGGAATTATTTTCTGTGCATGCTATTAAAAGAGAAATAGCAACAAACAATATTATTAATCGAAATCGGAAAATATTTTTCATGTAGGGTTTCAATTTTTATTCAAAATTAATAAAAATGAATTAAGATTAGAACCGTAATTTATAAATCAGTTGCAATAAGAATTCATTTCAGATAAATTCAATAGAAAATTTTCAGGGGTTATACAATGAAGCGAACAATTCTATTATTTCTGGTCTTTACACTCAGTTTATCCGCACAAACAATAGATACAACATTAATAAACGGATTAGAATACAGAGGGATTGGTCCATATCGCGGCGGACGTTCCGGAGCTGTAACAGGAATTCCATCAAATCCTAATCTGTTTTATTTCGGTTCTACCGGCGGCGGTGTCTGGAAAACAGAAAATGCCGGAACAACCTGGAAAAATATATCAGATAAATTTTTCGGCGGTTCAATCGGTGCAGTTGAAGTTAGCACATGGGATCCGAATGTAATGTATGTTGGAACAGGAGAAGAGACTGTTCGTGGAAATGTTTCGAGCGGAAATGGAATGTGGAAAAGTGAAGATGCCGGCTCAACCTGGAAATTTATCGGATTAGAAGATTCAAGACATATAACTGATATTGTAATTCATCCTAAAAATCCTGACTTAGTATATGCTTCATGTCTCGGTCATTTATACGGACCGAATGAAATGCGCGGAATTTATAGAAGTAAAGATGGCGGTAAAACTTGGGAGCGAATACTTTTTATTAGTAAAGAAGTCGGGACAGTTGATATTGTAATGGATCCTAACAATCCCCGTGTTCTTTATGCCGCATCATGGAGAGTAATACGCAAACCTTACACATTCGAAAGCGGCGGAGAAGGGAGCGGACTATGGAAATCTACTGATGGCGGCGACACGTGGAAAAATCTAACTAATAATAAAGGATTGCCAAAAGGTGTGATAGGAAAAGTTGGTGTGTCGGTTTCGCCTGTAAACTCAAATCGTGTTTATGCAATTATTGAAGCTGAAGACGGCGGAGTATTCAGATCTGATAATGGTGGTGCAACATGGCGCAAAATGAACGACGATAGAAATCTAAGACAACGCGCCTGGTATTACACAAGAATTTATGCAGATACTAAAGATGTTGATAAAGTTTATGTACTAAACGTTTCGTTCTGGAGATCCAAGGATGGCGGTAAATCTTTTGAAAGCATATCAACACCTCACGGCGATCATCACGACTTATGGATTAATCCTGATAATCCCGATATAATGATAATCGGTGACGACGGTGGCGCTCAGGTTACAGTTGATGGCGGTAAATCATGGAGCACATATTATAATCAACCGACAGCACAATTTTATAGAGTAACAACCGATAATTACTTTCCATATAGAATTTATGGCGCACAACAGGATAACAGTACAATAAGAATTTTTCATAGAACCGAAGGCGGTACTATTGGTGAAAGAGATTGGGAAACAACAGCCGGTGCTGAAAGCGGCTGGCTTGCACCAGATCCGAAAAATAATGATATAGTTTACGGCGGAAATTACGGCGGCTTTATCGAAATGATGAATCACAAAACCGGAGAAAGAAGAGTTGTAAATGTTTGGCCGGATAATCCGATTGGTCATGGCGCCGAAGGAATGAAATACCGATTTCAATGGAACTTCCCGTTAATGTTTTCTATTCATGATCCAAATGTTCTTTATGCTGCGGGAAATATTCTCTTCAAGACTACTAATGGCGGAGAAAGCTGGACTGCAATTAGTCCCGACTTAACAAGAAATGATTCAACAAAATTAAAACCATCTGGGGGACCAATTACAAAAGATAATACAAGCGTTGAATATTACTGCACAATATTTGCGCTTGCTGAGTCTCCATTGAAAAAAGGAATTATTTGGACAGGGAGTGACGACGGATTAATCTATGTAACGACCGATAACGGTAACAAGTGGAATAACGTTACACCACCCAAAAACTTATTACCGGAATGGGCTCAGATAAACAGCATTGAAGCAGATCCTTTTAACGAAGGCGGACTTTATGTTGCCGCAACACGTTATAAGCTGGACGATTATTCTCCTTATATATTGAGAACTACCGATTTTGGAAAGTCCTGGAAAAAAATTACCAATGGAATCAACTCAAAACATTTTACAAGAGTTGTAAGAGCAGATGCTAATCGAAAAGGATTGCTCTTTGCTGGAACCGAAGAAGGAATTTATGTATCGTTTAACGATGGTGAAACCTGGCAATCATTTCAACAAAATCTGCCGATTGTTCCGATAACAGATCTAACAATAAAGAATGAAGACTTGATCGTTGCTACACAGGGAAGGTCGTTCTGGATTATGGATGATATGTCTCCGCTTAGACAATTAACCGATGAGATTCAGAAAAAGAATTTTCATATGTATCAACCAAGACCAACATGGAGAATTAGCGGCGGCGGAGGTAGAGGAGATGAAACTTTAGCTGGTAAAAATCTTCAAAGCGGTGTAATACTGTATTATTACTTCAAAGATTCACCCGATAGTAATTCGGTTGAGCTGAAATTTTACGATAGCAACAATAATTTTATAACATCTTTCAAACCGAAATCGAAAGAGAGAGGAGAAGTTATTCCAATAAAGAAAGGACTTAACCGATTCATCTGGAACATGCGCTACAAAGATGCAGAACGATTTGATGGAATGATTATATGGTCTCAGGGTGGATTAAGAGGTCCGCTTGCAATTCCGGGGAACTATTCTGCGGTATTAGTAAATGGAAAAGATTCAATATCGGTTCCTTTTGAAATTGTAAAGGATCCACGGTCATCATCAAGTTTAGAGGATTTGAAAGCTCAATTCGATTTTGTTATCTCCGGCAGAGATAAGCTTACTGAAACGCATAATGGAATAAAACAGATTCGCAGCATTAAAAAACAATTGAATGATGTTAAAGAAAAATTTAAAGATCAGAAAAATTCGGAAACAATTAAGAAAGAATTAGATAGAACAATTAAAGAGTTAACAGAAATTGAAGAGACGCTTTATCAAACAAAAAATAAAAGTCCACAGGACCCGTTGAATTATCCGAATCGATTGAATGATAAGCTTGCCTCTTTGGTTAATGATGTAAACAGTGGAGATTTTAGACCAACTGTTCAATCTGTAGAACTAAGGAACGAGTTGTTTTCAAAAATTGATGATCAATTAAACAAATTGAAAAACGTGATAGAAAAACAGATTCCTGAATTAAATAAACTTATTAAAGAGGCAGATTTACCAACTATTATAGTTAGATAGTTCATTGTCACGGATTTTCCGTGACAACAATGTGTGATTGTCGACGCTGTCACGGATTTTCCGTGATAGCGATTGTGTAATTGCTCTGACCTGTCGTCACGGACTATCCGTGACGACAATGTGACTACACTACACGAGAGAGTGTAATCATGGGATTAAGAGGAAGAACTAATTTAATTAATGAAACATTTTTCTTTGTAACTACCACTGTGGTAAAATTTCTGAATGTATTTAAAGATGACTTCGCATGTTCTCTCTTAATCAAAACAATTAAATATTATCAACAAAAATATCAATTTAATATTTTGGCATATGTTATTATGCCGTCTCATTTTCATTGGATAGTAGAAGTTAAACCGGAACTGGGTACTATTTCAGAAATCATGAGAGATATCAAAAAGTATTCGGCTTGGGAATTAATGGATTACTTGAAAACTAATAAAAAGTACTCTGCAGTTTTTGAAATTGAAGCTGAAAAATATCCCGATCAGCAAAGAAAATTTTGGATGAAACGGTTTGACGATGTTGTCATAAGAAACGAGAAAATGCTTTGGACTAAGATCAAATATATTCATAATAATCCTGTAGAAGCCGGGCTTGTAGGATATCCGGAAGAGTATAAATATTCAAGTGCAAGAAATTATATAAACAACGATCATTCGGTAATATTTGTTGATACAAAATTAGCTGGTAGTAAGTTTTATTGATCCAGTACCATAGTCATGCAGTCATAGATAATCCGCGACGACAATGCGAACAATTTCACGGCTTGATCATGCCGTCACGGATGTTCCGTGACGGCAATGCTGAACCTGTCGTCACGGATAGTCCGTGACGACAATGGACAGATGTTCTATGACAACAAACAATTTAAGAATAAATAAGAGTTGTAAAATGAAAAAGAACTTATTAATTATTTTATTGCTGATTGGGCATTTTGTTCTTCTGGCGCAGCCCAGAAAAGATTACCCAATTCAACCTGTTCCGTTTACACAGGTTCATATCAATGATGGATTCTGGTTCGATAGAATGGAAACAAACCGCACTGTTACAATTCCGTATGCAATTAAAATGAACGAAACAACCGGACGAGTTACAAATCTTGAAATTGCTGCCGGCTTAAAAACCGGTGAGTACTGCACGCGTTATCCATTCGATGATACAGACATTTACAAAGTTATTGAAGGCGCATCATATTCACTGATGCTTAAGCCGGATAAGGAATTAGAAAAAAAGCTTGATGAATTAATCGACGTAATCGCTAAAGCACAGGAACCCGATGGATATATTTATTCTGCGCGAACAAGTAAATCAGAAAAAATGAAGCGGTCAATCGGACCGGAGAGATGGGTTAACCTTCAATGGAGTCACGAGCTTTATAATGCCGGACACATGTTCGAAGCCGCCGTTGCTCATTACCTTGCAACCAACAAGAAATCTTTTCTTAATGTTGCGCTCAAGTGCGCAGATCTACTTGTAAAAGATTTCGGGCCGGGGAGAGTACAACTTCCTCCGGGTCATCAGGAAGTTGAACTTGGTTTAGTTAAGTTATACAGATTAACCGGTGAAGAAAAATATTTGAATCTTGCAAAATACTTCCTTGATATAAGAGGAAGAGGAAAAGAATTAACCGGTCGCGAATCATGGGGCGAGTATTCACAGGATCATAAACCTATTATTGAACAGGACGAAGCTGTTGGTCACGCTGTTCGTGCCGGTTATATGTATTCTGCTATTGCAGATGTTGCAGCTCTTACAGGAGATAAAAGTTACATAAATGCTCTTGATAAAATTTGGGACAACGTAGTAAGTAAAAAATTATACTTAACAGGAGGACTCGGTGCAACGGGTTCGTGGGAAGGATTTGGTCCTAACTATGACTTACCAAACGCAAGTGCTTACAACGAAACATGTGCATCAATAGCCAATGTTTACTGGAACCATAGAATGTTTTTACTTAAAGGTGAAGGTAAATACATCGATGTTTTAGAAAGAACACTATATAATGCATTGCTTTCCGGCATTTCGATAAGTGGCGATAAATTCTTCTATCCCAATCCACTCGAATCATTTGGTACACATGAAAGAAGCAACTGGTTCGAATGTGCATGTTGCCCGGGTAATGTTACAAGGTTTATCGCATCGGTAGCAAATTACATTTATGCCGTTAATCAAAACGAAGTTTTTGTTAACCTTTACACCAACAATAAAGTGAACTTAAAAGTTGGTGATAATGAAGTTGTATTAACTCAAAAAACAAACTATCCCTGGGGGGGGAAAATTGCTTTTACTGTTAATCTTAAAAAGCAGTCCAGAGATTTCTCTATTAATCTTAGAATTCCGGGATGGGCTTATGATGAAGTTGTTGCATCCGATCTGTATCAATTCATTGATAAGCCGAAAAGTAAAATCTCTATTCTGATCAATGGTAAACAAATTGAGTATAATGTTGAAAAAGGTTTTGCAAAAATCAGCAGAACCTGGAATGACAAAGATGTAATAGAGTTAATACTTCCAATGGAAGTAAAACGAATTATTGCACATCTAAATGTTGAAGCTGACCGCGGACGTATTGCTCTTCAACGTGGTCCGTTGGTTTATTGTGCGGAAGGAATTGATAACAATGGATATGTTAGAAATATTTTGTTGACCGGCAATCAGAACTTTAAGACGGAATTTAAAAAAGAAATTCTTGGTGGTATTGAAGTTATAACCGGAAAAGCTTATGGTGTAAAATCATCAGACAAAAATATTCTTACTAAAGAAGAACAAAACTTTTTTGCAATCCCTTATTATGCTTGGGCTCATAGGGGAAAAACAGAGATGAGTGTTTGGATTGCAAGCGATGAACAAGTGGTTCGACCATTACATGGTTCTGATCTTTTAACACATGCTAAGATTTCATCATCAGCCGGAAAAAATCCGGAGGTTATTGCAGACCGGCTTGAACCAAAAAATTCTATCGATCACACTTTCCCATTTTTTCACTGGTGGCCTAATAAAGGAACAACTGAATGGGTTCAAATCGATTTTCAAAAACCCGAAGAAATTTCTCAAATGGAAATCTATTGGTTTGATGATACTGGAATTGGCGAATGCAGAATTCCGGCTTCCTGGAAATTATTTTATAAGGAGGGAGATAAATGGCAAGAGGTTTATACCGTTGATAAATATGGTGTTGAAAAGGATAAATATAACAGTATTATTTTCGAAACTGTTAGGACAAATTCATTGAAGATAGAGGTACAATCGCAACCTGAATTTGCCGGCGGAATTCATGAAATAAAAATTAAATGAGAGGAATTTATGTACAGAGTATTAAATGATTTTTTGGAAGAGTGGAAATACGAGAGCGAGTCAACGCTTAAATTATTTTCAAACATTACAGAAGAAAGCAAAAACACTAAAGTTACTCCGGACGGGAGATCTTTAGGATATTTAGCGTGGCATATTACTCAAAGTATTCCGGAAATGATGCAGAGAACAGGATTATCGTTTCCCGATTTTGATGAACAGATGCCTGAACCTCAAAATTTTTCCGATGTGGTTTTTTATTATAAAAAGTATTCGGATTCATTATTATCTCAATTAAATGCAAATTGGAGAAACAATACTCTTATTGAAGAAATTAATATGTATGGCGAGAATTGGAAAAAAGGGAAAGTATTATCGGTGTTGATAATTCATCAGGCACATCACCGTGCTCAAATGACGGTTTTAATGAGACAAGCCGGGCTCAAAGTTCCGGGTATCTATGGACCTTCTAAAGAAGAATGGGCTTCAATGGGGATGGAACCTCAATTGTGAATAATTATTTTTTTGTTTGACTTAGTTAAATAAACAATGTAAAATTCGGTCGGGTGCGAGGGTCTAATTTGTGAAAGTAATTATTTTATTTCTGATTCAGGCAACTTTTCTGGTTGCGCAATCTAATATAGATAGTTTACTAAAAAGTATTTCTGCAAAACCGGATTCTGTTAAAGCAAGAATTTTAAATGATTATGCATGGACAAATAGAAGTAAAAACCCCCATGCGGCACTCAAAAGCAGTCAACAAGCATTAAGCATTAGTAAGAAAATTAACGATAAAAGTCTTCAAGCCCGCTCGTTAAATCTTATTGGTGTTATTTATAGAAACCTTGGCAACTACGATAAATCTATAAGCTCATACACCAGCGCACTTCGTTTAGCCGAAGAAGTTAAAGATTCTGTCCAGATTGCGTATTCATATAATAATATTGGCGGAATCTACAGACTTCAGGGAAATAACTCGCTTGCTCTTGAATATATTCTTAAATCACTCAATATATTTGAAAAGCTCGGGCATAAAGAGGGAATGTCTTTCTGCACAATTAATATTGGATTGATTTATAGAAGACAAGGTAATTTTATCAAGGCGCTTGAATACCTTAATTATACGCTTCGTCTAAGAGAAGAGATAAATGATCGCCCGGGCAAAGCACTTGCGTTAAATCTGATTGCGGAAGTTCACTTCGATCTCGGTGAATTAAATTCTGCATTAAAATATTATCTTGAAGTTGAAAAAGAATATAAAGCTGTTGACGATAGAAAAGGTCTTGCGGCAGCATGGGGTGGAATTGCCGGTGTTTATTATGAACAAAAAAATTATCAAAAAGCACTTGAGTATAGACAAAAAGCTTTGGACCTATCTGTTAAAATCAGTTATCTGGAAGGTCAAATTCATAATCATATTAACTTAGGGTTGGTTTATGCCCAACTAAATAATTTTCAGAAAGCCGACCATGAATTTGCCGAAGCTCTTAAACTGGCTAATTCAATGAAAGAAATTTATGTGCAGATTGAGACGTATAAAAATTTTTCTAAGTACAACGAAATGAAAAACAACTATAAAGACGCTCTCTTCTATTTCAAAAAATATACTACTCTCAAAGATTCTGTTATGAAACAAACTAACGTTGCATTAATAGCAGAAATGGAAGCTAGATATAAAACCGAGAAAGCAGAGAAAGAAAAAGCTGTGCTAATGAAAGACCTTGAACTAAAAGAGAAACAGTCAAACTATTTGATGATAATACTTCTTTTGATTATTGCAATGGTTGTAATTATTTATAGCAGATACCTGGCAAAAAAAGTTGCAAACAAAAAACTGCAAGAGTTGAATTCCGTTAAAGATACTTTCTTCAGATTAATTGCACACGATCTTAAAACACCGTTCCATGCAATTTTTGGATATACGGATATGCTAAAAGAAGAGTATGCAAATTTATCCGAGGAAGATAAACTCAGATTTATTAATAGTATAAATAACGCAGCAAAACAAAGTTTTCAGCTTCTCGAAAATCTTTTAATGTGGTCTCAATCCGAATCTGGCAGAATGGAGTTTAACCCACAGAATTTGAATCTGAAACTTGTTATTCTTGAAAGCAAAGAATTACTTATGCCTACCGCACAAAATAAAAATATTGAGATAACGGTTGAATGCGATGATAATCTAACTGTAAATGCAGATTTACAAATGTTAACAACAGTATTTCGTAACTTAATTTCAAATGCAATAAAGTTTACTTATCCAAACGGCAAAGTCACCATAGAAGTTTTGGATGAACCTAAGCAGGTTAAAGTACTTGTCAAAGATAATGGAATGGGAATGGATGAACAGACGGTTAGCAAATTGTTTAAACTCGATCAGATTACAACTTACAATGGCACAATTGGCGAAAAAGGGACCGGTCTCGGGTTAATACTATGTAATGAATTTATAAGACTTCATAAAGGTAAAATCTGGGTTGAAAGCCAACTTGGGAAAGGAAGCACTTTTATTTTTACACTTCCTAAATAGAAGTAATCCTGCCAATCTAACGATAATTCATTTCAAACATCTGAGCACTTTTTCTTATATTTGCCGACAAAAATCTGAGGTGTAACATCGCAAAAGGTCAAAACGATACAGTAGAAAAAATTGTGTCCCTTGCAAAGAGACGGGGATTTGTATTTCAATCAAGCGAAATTTATGGCGGTCTTAACGGTTGCTGGGATTATGGTCCGCTTGGTGTTGAATTGCTAAAGAATATTAAGGAAGAGTGGTGGAAAGCAATGACTTACCGCGAAGATGTTGAAGGTTTGGACGCTTCTATTCTTATGCATCCGCGTGTTTGGGAAGCAAGCGGTCATGTTGAAAATTTTACCGACCCTATGATCGATTGTAAACAATGCAAAGCAAGATTCCGTTTGGACACTCTTACCGAAATGATTTCTGATAAGAATAAAGAAAAATTTTTGAAAGAATTTGATCCTTCCATAAACACAAAAGAAATTTCTCTTGAAGATAAATTCAATGAATTGTTGGAAGATCAAAATCAATCCGAAAAGTTTTTAAGCGTTATCAATTGTCCGCAATGTGGTAACAAAGGCACATTTACTCAACCACGTAAATTTAACTTGATGTTCAAGACGTTTCTTGGTCCCGTAGAAGATTCGTCAAATATTATTTATCTGCGACCTGAAACAGCGCAAGGTATTTTTGTTAACTTTCTGAATGTAGCAAATTCAAGCCGTCAGAAAGTCCCATTTGGAATTGCACAAATAGGAAAAGCATTCCGTAATGAAATAAATACAAAAAACTTTCTTTTCCGCACACGCGAATTTGAACAAATGGAAATGCAATACTTCTGTAAACCGGGAACAGATACTAAGTTTTATGAAGAGTGGAAAGAAAGAAGAATGGAGTGGTTCAAATCATTAGGTATGACTCCAACAAAACTTCGATTTCATGATCATCCTAAAGAAAAGCTTGCTCATTATGCTAAGAATGCTACAGATATTGAATACGAGTTTCCATTTGGTTGGGGTGAAATAGAAGGGATTCATAACCGCACGGATTTCGATTTAAGTAGGCATCAGCAATACTCGGGCAAATCTCAATTATATTTTGATGATGAAACCAAAGAGAAATATATTCCTTATATAATAGAAACATCAGCCGGGGCGAGTCGTTCTTTTATGGCATTTTTAATTGATGCTTATTATGAGGAAGAAGTAAATGGCGAATTACGAAGCGTGCTAAGATTTCATCCAAAACTCGCTCCAATTAAAGCGGCAATTCTTCCGCTTGTAAATAAAGATGGTATGCCTGAAATCGCACGAAAAATTGAAGCTGACCTAAGACCATTCTTAAGAATTTTTTATGATGACAAAGGCGCAATTGGTAGGAGATACAGAAGAATGGACGAAGCCGGAACACCTTTCTGTATTACAGTCGATACCCAAACAACACAAGACGAAACTGTTACCGTAAGAGAACGGGATTCAATGGAACAGGTTCGAGTAAAAATTGATCAGTTGTTAAATTTTATATTACAAAAATTGCGATAGCCGATTGCACATAAATTAAAAAAACGCCGAGTACTTTCTAAAGAAATATTCGGCGTTTCTTTTTTAAAGAGATAATTACTTGACTCCAAACCACTCCAGACATTTTTTATTATTGGATTTGTTTGTGGATTTTAATTTATAGGAAGGTATTTCATATAATTCACCAATAAGCCATAATTTTCTGAAAGATTCTATTTCCAATTCATAACAAGGACCCAATGCTTCGGGGTGGCTCTTTAGCGAAGCGCCGGAATTTAAACATTTCATAATATCAGCTAACGCTTGTTCTCCGGCGTAAAATCTAATCAATGCGCTTAAACTTCCGTTCGACACCGTTAGCGACTCAGTTTTAGATCTCTTAAATAAATCGAGCATAAGATTATCTAAGTTTTTACTTCCTCTGCTATTTTTGTAAATAATTGCGTTTAAATTATGAGCGATTATATCACCTCTCATATATGGTAATTTCATAATGTTTTGGTTTGTCCAGAATTCCTTTACCACTCTTTCATTCTTCTCATCACGAACGCTGGAAGTAAAGTAGGCATATAATATTTTATTATATTCTTCCACATATTCATCTTGAGTTATAAGATTAGCTCTTAGTAATAACAGACGTGCATAGTAATCAGAGAACCCTTCTTTGAACCAGAAAGAAAGTGCTTCCGGTTCAGAAAATTTAATTTTTTCCCCCAACCAAATATGAAATGTTTCATGAGCAATAATTCTTTTTAACCGATAATCTATGATTCTATCCGGAGTTAAAAATAGTGCGTAAGCATTTGTTCTTGAAATTCCACCTTGTTCGCCTCTCCCTTCAATTGGAATTACTGAAATAATGTAATAAGGAAATTCGTGATCGTTCCAAAAATTTCGCTCAATACTTATTATATCTTTTATGATATCTAATAATTGATCATCGGAAAAATTCCATCTTCCTCGGATTGATAAATAAACCGGATTGTTATCAACGTTTCGTTTTATGATTCTGAAATCTCCACCCATAAATAATGAACTGGATAATTGATCAAGAGAAACAGAAATACTCTGAATCTTTTCATTTATTCCGAAGCTGTTTGCTAGACTCCAGGTGTAAGGCATATGATTCCACGTTATAAGAATTTTGTAATTACTGTACCAATCCCAAGCCGGAAAGACAAAAAAAGTTTCACCAAGAAAATGAAAATATGTTTTATTTAAAATTGTCAGGTAATGATTTCCTAATTCAACATTATCATTTCTTATTTCTTCTACCTGATAATAGAGTTTTACAGGTTCACCGGATGGATGTTTTATGATTTTCTGTTCAGGATTGTCGGTATTTATAATAGAGGTATTTTCTGAAAGAGGTTTTAGAAATTTTATCCCTTCATAGTTATTTTTTCCTCCGAAATTACCCGGTAATAATATTTTTGTTTCTCCTGATTTATCTCCTCGGAATTCAAGTGTAACAGCGAATCTCACTTTTTTTATTTCATAAAATGGCTCTATGTTATAAATTAGATCATACTCTTGTTCTTTTTTGTTTATTGTGGGGTTAAAATGGCTCTTATTCGATTCAGAAATTCCGAATAAGTTATTGTTAAGAGCAAAAAGACCTGATATTAGAAAAAAAACAGTAAATTTTTTAATCATGCGTTATTTCTTCAAAAACCTCATAAAATCTTCATCATTATTACAAAATTCTGTTGTTAAATGAAATGCAATTTGTATGGGGGAAAGTGAATTACGACTTTCCGTCAATGTAGAAGGATTCAAGAATTTTATAATGTTCTTGACACTATGTATTAGAACTTTGACTTGTTTAAGAAAGCCTGAATAGAAAACTTGATCTTAATTATAAAGACACAAAATGAGGTTTGTAACTTTTATAAGTATTTATGTTATGGTATTAAACCATATCTTCTAGCTTTTTTTAATACAAAATTTTTATCCTTGCATCGTTCTAGAATTTCATAATTATTTTTTAATGAGGATAAGATCTTAAGAGACTTAGTTTTTGTTGACCATTGTTCTATCAAAATTGTAGGGACAAAATATAATTCAAATTGGTCTTCGGAAGTTGGTTTATAACCAATAACAACATCGGATGTTTTCGTTGATTGGGTATAAGTTTTTATATCAGATTTATATTCTCGATCGATTCCACCCCTGGATCCACCAGTAAACGATATTGATGTTCTTGCAGTTTTAACTTGTGCTCTAATTATTTCCTCTTTGTTTTTTTTATTTTTGAAAACAATTATAATATCATAAGGAGATAGAGGTAAATCTACTAAGGATACATTTTGATATCTTTTCATTAAAATTCCACATACAATATGTTCATGAGCAAATCCATCAATTGATGCTTGTCTGCCACGTTCTTCGGGATTTAACATAAATTATTTCTCCAGTACTATAATCCAATCGGTATTAATTCTTTCGTCACGCGGTATTTTAATAAAATGTTTTATAATTTCTGAACCGAAATAATTTTTTACTTTTAGACCAACTCTTTCAGCTAGACTCATAAGATATTTCCAGTTTTCGAAATTGACGCCTCTTATTTTATTATTACCAACAACGATAACATATTTCCCGTTGGTTTTTAAAACTCTTTTTACTTCTTTTAAATTTAGTTCCATATCTACCAAATATTTATAGGCAATAAACGCTCGCCGTGAATCTTTTTTAAAAATATCTTCAATGACTTTGTCTATGTTTTTTTCTCCAATCTTGTGTAGAAATTTATAATTTGAAATTGAAACGCTTTCTGTTCCAATGTGTTCCTTCTTCAAGGGGGTCAAGGATCCGCTTGCCAAATCCAACCAATACATTTCTAACTGATGTGTTCTTGGATAGTCAACAGCATTAGCGTATGGAGGAGATGTCAATGCAAAATCGAAGTAGTTTTCTGGATATTTGATGTTTCTTGCATCGTTATCAGTTGGAATTTCTACCGATATTTTATTATCTACGCTCGAACTAAATTCAGTCATTCTATACGAGTTTAATAGTAATGATTCAGCAAATTTTGTTAAAGCTATTGATGGGAAGATATTTTTATTTAATTTTTTTCTAATGACAGTACGAGTACAATTATTATCTGCATTGGAAACATAACGGATAATAGAAGACAAACAAATATTTTGGTAGTCTTTTATATCTTGGGAGAACGTTGAATTATTTATTGTCTTTTTAATGTATGCTAACTCGTAAACTATTTCTTTATTAAACCAATTATCCCTATAAGGGAAATTAGGTATATCAGTTTTATCGATTTTTTTAGGGTCAAATTTTAATAAAGAATTTAGAAGGTAGTCCGTACTTTCTTCGAGCTCATCTATATTTAGTCTGGTTGTTTTTACTTTTGTCAAAAGTTTAGCAAAAGGGTCAATATCAATACCAACAGAATGTCTACTTAAAAGCATTGCTTCAACATTTGTTGTTCCGCTTCCCATAAAAGGGTCGAGGATTACATCTCCGGGTTTTGAATATTTTTGTATAAGCCAACGAGGTAATTCAGGGAAAAATTTAGCGGGGTATTTATGTAAACCGTGTGAAAATCTAGTTTGATCATAGGAAATGAAAAGAAACCGTTGACCATTTTCAACAGGTAGATTCACAGGAATATTACCATCAACGCGTAATAACTTTTCACCGAAACTGTTTTCAACCTCTTTTATTACTCCAGCAGAATAATGGCCATCATTAAAAAGCGAAGTTTCTTCACGAAAATATTTTCTTTTTCGTTTTTCTACGATTTTCCTTATCTGGGATAAGGATATATTATAATAAGGCATAGAGAAGCTTAATAATTTATTTCTTTAGATACCTAAAATATAAAGATTTTTCGTGATTCTTGTAACAATTTTTATTTTACAAAAGAGTTTAAGTTAAATTTTCTACGATTATGTAAAATGTTTCTAAAACAAAATATTTATGCATTACGTCTAATTACCAGATTTTTTTATACTTATTTATATAATTTTAAGTGATAAATTTTTCCACCTGTAAAGAACTCATGTAATTAAATAAATAATCCCCATCAAAAACAAAAGGTAGTAAGATGAAACTAAAGATTATCATTTTATTTCTTATGTTCGGATTTGTTTTATCAACTGCACAAACAAAGAAAATCGACTTTGTTCAGTATAAACTTGATAATGGTCTGAACGTAATTCTTCACAAAGATAATTCTACCCCGATAGTTGCAGTTTCTGTTTTGTATCATGTCGGAAGTAAGAATGAAGATCCGGAACGAACCGGTTTTGCACATTTCTTTGAACACCTGATGTTTGAAGGCTCGCCAAATATTAAAAGAGGTGAGTATTTTAAGATAATTGAAAGTGCCGGCGGAGAATTGAATGCTAATACTTCATTCGACAGAACTTTTTATTATCAGGTATTACCTTCACATCAGCTTGAACTTGGTTTATATATGGAATCTGAGAGGATGCTTCATCTGAAAATCGATAGCATTGGTGTTGAAACACAAAGAAAAGTTGTGAAAGAGGAACGAAAACAAAGCTATGAAAACCGTCCTTATGGATCGTTGCTTGAAAAATTATTTAGTAATGCATATAAAGTGCACCCTTATAGATGGACACCAATCGGAATTGCTCAGTACATTGATATGGCAACCTTAGAGGAGTTTATCGCATTCTATAAAAAGTATTATGTTCCTCAGAACGCGACTCTTTCAATTGCCGGTGATATTGATATCAATAAAACAAAAGAACTCGTAAAAAAATATTTTGGAGAAATTCCTCCCGGTAAAGAAAAAATTGAACGTCCCAATATAGTTGAACCTCCGCAAACAGCAGAAATAAGAGAAATTGTTTATGATAAAGTTCAACTTCCATTAGTATTACATGCCTATCATATTCCGGCACAAGGTACACCGGATTATTATGCTCTCAATATGCTAACACAAGTTCTTTCAGGTGGAGAAAGTTCAAGATTAACCAAGGAAATAAAAGATAAACAACAAAAAGCACTTTTCGTTGGCACGATTCCCCTTGCTTTGGAAGACCCTGGTCTCTTTATTATTTACGGTTTGACAAATATCGGTGTAAAACCTGAAGACCTTGAAGCTACTTATGATAATGAAATCGAAAAAGTAAAAAAAGAATTGATCAGCGAAGCCGAATTTCAAAAAGTTAAAAACCAAATTGAAACTCAGTTTGTTACCAGAAACTCTACAATGCGAGGAATAGCAGAATCCCTTGCAAACTACTTTGTCTATTTTGGTAATGCCGATCTGATTAATTCAGAAATTCAGCGTTATATGAAAGTTACCAGAGAAGATATAAAAAGAGTTGCCAATAAATATTTGACAAAAGAAAACAGGGTTGTTCTATATTATTTACCTAAACCCGCCGATGCAAACTAAAAGTAAATTTTGAATAAAAGGGAGTAATGAAATGAAGAAGTTATTATTGTTAATGCTGGCTTTAGCTTTTGTTAATCCGGCGTTTAGTCAGCTTGATAGAAGTAAATTACCAACACCAGGACCCGCCTCGGAAATCAAGATTGCAAATTATGAATCCTTTGAGCTTAAGAATGGTTTGAAAGTCTTTGTCATTGAAAACAGAAAACTTCCAAGGGTTTCGTTCAATTTAGTACTTGATGTTGATCCAATACTCGAGGGAAGTAATGCCGGATTTGTTTCTGTTACAGGAGAATTATTAAGAACGGGTACAAAAAAACGTACTAAAGATCAGCTTGATGAAGAAATTGATAGACTGGGCGCAACTCTATCTACTTCTGCTACAAGCATATTTGCTTCGGGTCTCGAGAGAAATAAAGAAAAGTTAATGGATATTGTTAGCGATATAATTATTAACTCGGTATTTAAACAGGAAGAACTTGATAAGATTAAAAAGCAAACACTTTCCGGACTTGCAACAACGAAAGATGATCCTAATGCAATTTCACAAAGAGTTAGTCGAGCTATTATGTATGGAAAAGATCATCCGTATGGAGAAGTTGAAACTGAAGAATCAGTAAAAAGCATTAATCTGGAAATGTGCAAAAATTATTATGAAACTTATTTCCGACCAAACGTAGCTTATCTTGCAATAGTTGGTGACATCAATAAAAATAAAGCAAAGCAACTTGTTGAAAAATATTTGGGTAAATGGGAAAAAAAGGATGTTCCTAAAAAGTCTTACAATACACCCAAAGCTCCCGTAGTAAACAAAGTATCTTTGGTTGACCGACCCAATTCAGTTCAGTCTGTTATTTCTGTTGGTTATCCCATTGAATTACAAGTTGGCAGTGAAGATGCGATAAAAGCAAGTGTTGTAAATATAATTCTTGGAGGTAGTGCTACTGGAAGATTATTTATGAATTTAAGAGAATCAAAAGCTTATACATACGGCGCATATTCAAGTATGAACCCGGATAGATTGATTGGTAGTTTTAGTGCCTCTACACAAGTTAGAACAAGCGTAACGGATAGTGCGATAACAGAAATAATTAATGAAATGAAAAGAATAAGAAATGATAAAGTAAGTGACGAAGAATTACAGAAAGCTAAAAACTTATTGTCAGGTAGTTTTGTCAGAAGTCTTGAATCACCCGAAACAATTGCACGTTTTGCAATTAATACTGCGCGTTATAATCTTCCGAAGGATTATTATAAAAATTATTTGAAGAACTTAAATGCTCTAACAGCAGATGAAGTTCTTGCTACAGCAAAAAAATATATTAAACCAAACAATCTTCATATTATAGTAGTTGGTAATGGAGAAGAAGTAGCTAAAAGCATTTCCAAGTTTAGTGTAAGCAACAAAGTTGATTATTACGACTCCGATGGCAATCCGTTCGATCCTTCTGCTAAGAAAATTCCAGCTGGTATTACAGCCAAAAGTGTTCTTGATAAATATATTGAGGCAATTGGCGGAAAGGATAACATATTGAAGGTTCAGGATAAAACCACCAAAATGAAAGGTTCTGTACAAGGGTTTGATATTACAATAACAATGCATCAAAAAGAACCAAACAAACTTTACCAGTTATTAGATGCTGGCGTGTTCCAACAAAAAACTATTTTCGATGGGACAAAAGGTTACATAGAAGGAATGGGTCAGAAAACGGATATTACCGGCGAACAGCTTGAAGACATGAAGGATAATTCACTTCATAGTATGTTAAATTATGATGAAAGAGGGGTTAAATACGAATTGACAGGAATGGAAACAATTAACGGGAAAGATGCATACAAAATCACATTTACATCTCCATCCGGTAAAAAGAGTACGGCTTATTATGCAGTTGACACAGGTTTGTTAATCAGAACAACCGGTTCAGTTTCCACGCCACAAGGCACTTTAAATCAAACTACCGATATGGATGATTATCGCGAAGTTCAGGGGGTAAAATATCCATTTAAATTCGTCCAAAATATGGGTCCGCAATCCATTGAACTTACCGTTACATCTTATGAGATAAACACCGGTCTTCCGGATTCTTTGTTTGAAGTAAAATAAGAATTCCTCACAAATCGAGCCGCATTTAAAAAATGCGGCTTTTTTTATGTTTTTTTAAAGAATCATTGATATTAAACGGAACTTTATTAAGTTTGGAAACGACTTATACAATAATTGTTTCCAACGGAACTATAAAAAGACGTTCTGTGTTCTATATGACAAGTAATTTAATGAGGAAATATGGCATATACCGAAGAAGTTAAACAAAGAATTTTGAAAACAGCCGAAGAAATGTTCTTGCAATTCGGGTTTTCAAAAGTAACCATGGAAGAAATCGCTTCAACTCTTACAATGAGTAAGAAGACGCTTTATAAGCATTTTGAGAACAAAGAGCATATTCTAAAAGAGATAATCAGAAATAAGAAGTGTGCTGTTGAAACCTATGTAGAGGAACTGATAGCCGATACATCAACAGAGTTCATTACGAAACTAAAAAATTTTCTGAATTTCGTTACAAATCATTTTTCAAAACTATCTCACCCAAATATTCAGGATCTTGTAAAAAGCCAGCCCGAGGTCTGGAGTGAAATACAAGAGTTCAGAAAGAAAAATGCTTTTGTTACATTCTCTAAACTAATCAATCATGGAAAAGAGAGCGGTGTATTTAGAAAAGATTTTAATAGCGATGTTGCGGTTAATTTGTACTTTTCTGCAATACACTCGATGTTAAATCTGGAAACCCTTTCGCAGTTACCCGTTACTGTTAACGAAGCATACAATGACATTATAAAAATCTTTTTTGAAGGAATCTTTTCTGAAGAAGGCAGAAAAAAATATATCGATTCTGGTATTCTAAATGAAAATAACGGAGAAATAAAATTATGATTTCAAGAAAAATTGTAAGTGTAGTTTTGGTATTGTTTTTATTTTCAACAATTAATCTCACTAAAGCACAAGAGAAACTCTCTCTTACTTTAGATAAGGCAATTGAAATCGGATTGCAAAACAGCAAACAACTTCACTCTTCTTTAATGAAAGTAAAGAGCTCCGAAGCTAAAGTTAAAGAAGTTAGCGCATTACGACTTCCATCATTAAAACTGAATGCCGGGTATAGAAGACTAAGTGAAGTTGATCCATTTATAATAAATACTCCTTTTGGTTCGTTCCCCATTGCACCCGGTATTTTCGATAACTACTCGGTACAACTTTCGGTTTTTCAACCGCTATTTACCGGATTCAGATTGGTTGGTAATATTAATCTAAATGAAGAACTCTCCAATGCAACTAAGGAAGAGTTTAACAAGGACAAGAGCGAACTTCTGTTTAATATAAAAAACTCATACTGGGGAGTTTTCAAAGCAATGCAGTTTAAGAAAGTGATGGATGAAACAGTTGCACAGATTAAAGCCCATGTTGAAGATGCTAAAAATCTTGAGAAAGCGGGAATGCTTACCAAGAATGATATTCTTAAAATAGAAGTCCAACTATCCAATGCAATTTATCAGCAGCTCGAAGCTGAAAATGCAGTAAAACTTGCCATGACTGCATTAAACAATGTAATGGGAATTCCTCTAAATACTCAGATTGAAATTGTCTCTGATGTAAATCTTAATGAATATAAAACAGAGGAGCTCTCCAAACTTGTTAGTGTGGCAATAGAAAACCGACCCGAAGTTAAAGCTGCTGATTCAAGAGTTAAAGCAAGTGAAGCCGGTGTTACTCTTGCAAAGTCTTCATGGTATCCGCAACTAAGTTTGTATGCAAATTATTATTACTCTAAGCCGAATCAACGAATATTGCCAACTCAAAACAGATTCGACGGGACATGGGATGCCGGAATTAACCTTAGTATGAACTTGTGGGATTGGTTAACTACAAAACATCAAACAGATCAGGCAGAAGCACAGTTAGCCCAAGCTATTGATGGAATCGGTTTAATTAAAGACGGAATAACATTGGAAGTAACTCAAAACTACCTGAGTCTTACACAAGCAAACAAAAAAATTGAAATCGCAAAACTGATTGTTACTCAAGCTGAAGAAAATCTTAGGGTAACTTCACAAAAGTTTAGAAACGGACTTGCAACAAGCTCAGATTTAATTGATGCAGAAGCTGCGTTGATAAGCGCAAAAACAAATTACACTACTTCTATAGTCGATTATGAACTTGTTAAAGCCAAATTAGAAAAATCATTAGGTAAATAAGAAAAATTATTTTGGAGAAAATAAAATGAAAAACTGGAAATTAATTGTAATAGCAACCATACTAATTATTATAGTTGCTTCCATTCTGTTTATAAACAAAAAGAAAATGTCTGCCGCAAATGTAGGCGGAATAAAGGACGTCTATTATGTCAAAGTTGAAAAAGCAGCAATGAAATCTCTTAATCAATCATTCAGTTTAGTCGGCACAATTACCGCTAATAATGATGTAAATATAATTTCTGAAACAGCCGGAAAAGTAACTGCTGTATTTGCAAAGGTTGGAGATTATAAACAAGCCGGATCGGTTCTTTTTCAGGTGGATGATGAACTTAAAAAAGCGGCATTGATGAGTGCAGAAGCAAATTATGAAAAAGCGAAAAAAGATTATGAGAGATTTCAACAACTCTATAGAGAGAAATCTGCTTCCGATTCACAACTTGATCAGGCAAAGCTTGCTTATTCAATGGCAGAAGCACAATACATTGTTGCTAAAAGACAGTATAACGATACACAAATAAAAACCCCTATTTCGGGTTATGTAACAGCAAGGTATGTAGATGTTGGTTCAATGGTTCAGGGTGCACCTCAAGCAACGGTTGTAGCAAATATTGTGGATATTTCTAAACTCAAAGTGAAGTTAAACGTTGCCGAAAAAGATGTTTTTGCCTTAAAGGTTAACGATCCGGTTTCTGTAACAGTTGATGTTTATCCGGGTAAAGTATTCAAGGGAAAAATTGAATCAATAAGTTATAAAGCAGATGAAGTTCATACATATCCGGTTGAAGTTAGTCTATTTAACGAAGCAAAGAATCCTCTTAAAGCCGGAATGTTTGCGAGAGTTGAATTTAATATATCACAAGAAAGAAAATCGATTGTAATTCCTCGTGAAGCATTAATAGGTAGTGTAAAACAAGCTCAGGTTTTTGTTGTGGAAAACGGTATTGCAAAGATTAAAAATATTGTTGTAGGTAGAGAATTTGGTACATCAGTCGAAGTTCTTCAGGGATTGACAGAAGGAGAGGAGATTGTTGTGAACGGACAAAATAATATTGTTGAAAATACCCCGGTTACAATTATTAAGTAGTTTCTCAAAGATAAAGGAAGATTAAAATGACAATTACAGAATTATCAATAAAAAGACCATCGCTGGTTATAGTTGTTTTTTCAGCGTTAATTATACTGGGACTTTTTGCATTCCAGCAACTAAAGTATGAGTTGCTTCCCAAAGTATCTGCACCGGTATTAACAATTACAACAATTTATCCGGGCGCTTCACCAAACGAAGTGGAATCAAGCGTAACAAAACTTATTGAGGATGCAGTTTCTGGAATGGACAAAGTTTCAGATATTCGCTCAACTTCTATGGAGGGCGTATCATTTGTTGTAATAGAGTTAATGCAGAGTGCTAACACAGATTTTTCGTTGCAAGATGCACAAAGGAAAGTTAATGAGGTTGCTTCAAAACTACCAACAACAGCGAGAACACCCACAGTATCAAAGTTTGCTTTGGATGAAATTCCTGTTCTAAGGTTGGGTGTTTCTGCAGATATGGATTCAAGAAAATTGTACCAGTTTGTTAAAGATAAAATTCAACCTCAGTTATCAAGAGTACCCGGAGTTGGACAAGTAGCATTAGTTGGTGGCGAAGAACGAGAAATAAAAGTAAATCTTGATCTTCAGAAATTGAGAGCTTATGGATTATCTATTACTCAGGTTACTCAATTAATAAAAGCATCTAATTTAGATTTTCCGACCGGTAAGATTAAAGATCAGGACGGACAATTCATTATCAGGGTTGCCGGTAAGTTGAGATCTATAGAGGATCTTAAGAATCTTAGTCTTGGCGAATCCAGAATGGGCGGAGAAATTAAGCTTTCTGATGTTGCTGAAGTTGAAGACGGTATTAAAGATTATTCAAACATAACCCGAATTAATTTTAGAAATACTATTGGTGTTATAGTTCAGAAGCAAACCGATGCTAATTCGGTAGAAGTTGCAAAACTTGTAAGGGCAGAAATTAAAAAGATAGAAGACATCTATAAAAATAATAATGTAAAGTTCGAGATAGCTCAGGATGGTTCTCTTTTTACAATTGATGCGGTAAATGCAGTTAAAGACGATCTTGCAATTGCAGTTGTTCTCGTAGCAATTGTAATGTTGCTTTTCCTTCACAGTATCAGAAATTCCTTAATTGTTCTTGTTGCAATTCCTACATCTCTTATTTCTACATTTATTGCTATTTGGGCTTTTGGATTAACTTTAAATCTGATGGTTCTGTTAGGACTTTCGCTTGTAGTTGGAATTCTTGTTGATGATTCGATAGTTGTATTGGAGAATATCTATCATCATCTCGAAAAAGGTGAAGAAAGTAAAGTTGCGGCTTTACGTGGTAGAAACGAAATCGGCTTTGCTGCACTTGCTATTACATTTGTTGATGTGTCAGTGTTTCTACCTTTGGCGCTGGTCGGTGGAATTGTCGGTAATATTCTTAGAGAGTTCTCTCTTGTTGTGGTTTCATCTACATTAATGAGTTTATTTGTATCGTTTACAGTTACACCAATGCTTGCATCACGATTTGCAAAATTAGAAAGACTAACTAAAAACACACTGCTCGGGAAATTTGCAATCTGGTTCGAAAGGAAATTTAAAGAGTTTACTGATTATTACATTGAACTGCTCAAATGGTCGTTGAAAAACCGTGGAAAGATTGCAATCCTTACAATCATACTCTTTTTAGCAAGCTTTTCATTAATACCGTTTGGTTTTATTGGTGCTGAATTTATGACTCAAACAGACCGTGGTGAATTTGCTGTTACTTTAGAATTGGCTCCCGGTTCAACAATAGAAGAAACCAACAGAGTTACTCAGATAATCGAAAAGAAAATTGGCGAAATGCCTGAAGTAGAGAGAATCTATTCAAATGTTGGCGCTTCGAATGAAGGACTTATTGGATTTTCTGCCAGTAACTCAACCGAAATTACAGTTACATTAGTACCAAAAGATCAAAGGAAACGATCGACCGATGAGGTAGGAAATGAAATTAAAAAATTAGCGCAACAGGTTCCCGGTGTTAAAGTGCGTGTAAACCCGGTTGGAATTTTTGGTGTCGCTAATCAAACACCGGTTCAAATGGTTATAAGTGGTCCCGACTATAATGATGTTGTTAAAGCCTCTAACGATATTTTAAATATTGTTAAAACTATTCCCGGTACTGCTGATGTGCGTCTATCTGCTGAACAGGGAAATCCTGAAACACGTGTTGATATCGATAGAAGAAAATTAACCAGCTTCGGTCTGACAATTGCAGAAGTTGGTCAGGCATTGCAAGTCGCACTGACCGGAAATGATGATGTTAAGCTGGAAGAAAATAATACAGAATATAACGTTAGAATAATTCTTGATAAGTTCGATCGTTCCAGGACAGATGATCTGGGCAATATCAGTTTTGTAAATCGTAAAGGTCAGCAGATTTATCTCAAACAATTTGCGGATATTTACCGTTCGACCGGACCAACAAAATTACAAAGAGAGGCAAGAAGTTCTGCTATTACTCTTTATTCACAAGTTCAAACAGGTGTAACGACCGGAACAATTTCTGCGCAAATAGATAAAGCGTTGAAATCATATAAATTTCCTCCTGGTGTAACTTATGCTTATCAAGGTGATGTTAAGAATCAGAGAGAATCTTTTGCAAGTTTAGGTTTAGCATTGTTAGCCGCAATATTATTCACATATATGGTGATGGTTGCGTTATACGATTCGTTTGTTTATCCGTTTATCATTCTGTTTTCTATTCCTTTAGCAATGATTGGCGCGCTTGTAGCATTAGCCTTATTTATGAAAGCACTTAACATTTTTACAATACTCGGTATAATTATGTTAACAGGTCTCGTTGCCAAGAATGCTATTCTATTGGTTGACAGAACTAATTTTATGAGAAGTCAGGGGGAGGGAGTAGTCGAAGCTCTTCTCGATGCCGGTAGAATGAGAATCCGTCCAATCTTTATGACAACATTAACAATGATCTTTGGAATGATGCCGATAGCATTATCAAGCAGTCCCGGTGCTGAATGGAAATCCGGTCTTGCATGGGCATTAATTGGCGGATTGACAAGCTCGCTCTTTCTAACTCTTATAGTTGTGCCGACTGTTTATACCAAAGTTGAAGAACTCCGCGTTTCTATTCCGGCGCGAATCAAAAAAATTGTTCGTGTATTTATTAAAGAAAAACCGGAATTAGTAACTCCCGCAGAAGAACTGGGAATAAGTAAATAACAGATATTGTCTTGTTGACTATTGAAAGCCATTTCGGTTTAACGGAATGGCTTTCTGTTAAGAAAATTTATTAGTCATCTCTGTTTTATTATTTTTGTTCATAATTAATATGTGGTTTATATGAAATATTCAGTTATAGTTTTTGATTTGGGGAACGTGTTAATTCCATTCGATTATTCAAAGCCGATTGAATACTTCAATAATATTAAACCCGGGTTGGGCGATAAATTTGCAAGACTCTACAAAGAAAATTATCATATTCACCGTTCATTCGAAAAAGGGGAGTTAACACGCAGCCAGTATCTTTCACAAATGATAGAATGGCTCGAAGGAACGGTTACCGCAGAAGAATTCTGCCGAATATTTTCGGACATATTTACACTCAATCGAGATGTTATAAATTTACTACCCAAATTAAAAGAGCATTACACTCTCTGCCTTCTTTCCAACACAAATGAGATTCATAAAGAATATGGTTATCAGCATTATCAATTCCTGAATTTATTCGACAAGTTATTCCTTTCACATGAAGTTGGTGCTATTAAACCCGAAGAGAAAATTTACAGAGCCGTAGAAGAGTTTACTAATAAACCATCTCATGAACATTTATTTATTGACGACATTCAGGAATATGTTGATGGCGCAAAAGCATGCGGATGGGATGGTATCCGGTTTAAGTCTTATGAGGAATTACTTAAAGAGTTTGACTCAAGGAAAGTTCTGCTCGATCACCGTTAAGCTTTTTCCGAAATCCACTTTTTCCAAATCTCGGGCTTATAACCAATAGTAACATCACTTCCGTTACGCACAATTGGAGTTTTTAATAGAAGAGGATCGTTTAACAATTCTTCTTCAATATCAAATCGCATGTAATGCATGTTTCGTTTTTTGAATTGCTTTCCATCGCGGTCAATCAATTCTTCCAAAGGAATTTTTCTTGAAATATTATCAAGCTCCCCTTTAGCCAATCCTTTTTCATTTAAATCGCGGAAATGGAACTGAATTCTTCTTTCCTTAAAAAACCGCTCGGCTTTTCTTGTATCGTTACAACTTTTTGTTCCGATTAGCTGAATATTCATATCAGTTCCGGATTAATTTATAATTCATTGTTTAGCTTAATCAAAAATTATATTTTGCACCGCCTAATTTAAACAATACAAAACATATTGGAACTATCATGAAAAAGTTATCTGTTTTATTATCAATTATTATTATGGGATTAACACTTATGAATTGTACCACCGAGCAGAAACAGGATGATTTTAAGTATGTAACAGAACAATTTGCAGATTTGCGGATTCAGAGATATAAAGTTCCCGGATTTGAGGATTTAACTCTTCGTCAGAAAACGTTGCTTTATTATCTCTATCAGGCGGCTCTTTCCGGAAGAGATATCATCTGGGATCAAAATTACAAACACAATTTATATATAAGAAGGACTTTAGAAGGGATTATAAAAACATATAATGGAGATAAAACCGTTCCCGAGTATGCAAAGTTCATAGAGTACACAAAACGAGTATGGTTCTCAAACGGAATACATCATCATTACTCTAATAAAAAAATTATGCCGGAATTTTCAAAGGAATATTTCCGTCAGCTTATTGAAAGTGCGGACGAATTTGATTTACCGCTCCAGCCGGGTGAATTGAAGGAAGATCTTATAAAGAAACTTACACCTATTTTGTTCGATCCAAACGTTGATCCAATAAAGGTTAATCAGGATCCTAAAGCCGACCTTGTAAAAACATCGGCTGTAAATTTTTATGAAGGTGTTACGCAAAAGGAAGTTGAGAACTTCTATTCAAAGATTATCGATCCAAATGATCCACAACCGGTATCGTATGGACTCAATTCAAAATTAATAAAGGAAAATGGTCAGCTTGTAGAAAAATATTGGAAATGGGGCGGAATGTATAATGCCGCAATTAAAAAAATAGTATTCTGGCTTCGCAAAGCTTTAGATTATACCGAGAGCGATCAGCAAAGAAAAACACTGGAGCTGTTAATTGAATATTATGAAACCGGTGATTTAAGAAAATGGGACGAGTATAATATAGAGTGGGTTAAAGATACTAATTCTTTCATTGATGTTGTGAATGGTTTTATTGAAACATATAACGACCCGCTTGGTTATAGAGCTAATTATGAATCTGTTGTTTCTTTCAAAGATCTTGAAGCAACAAAAAGAATAAAAGCAATAAGCGATAACGCTCAATGGTTTGAGGATAATTCTTCAATTATGCCCGAGCATAAAAAGAAAAATGTTACCGGAATTTCTGCAAAAGTAATTACTGTTGTAGTGGAATCCGGAGATGCTTCTCCTTCAACACCAATTGGAATAAATTTACCGAATGCGGATTGGATTAGAAAAGAATACGGCTCAAAGTCGGTTAATCTTGGTAATATTGTATATTCCTATAACAAAGCCGCAGAAACAAGCGGAGTACTTGAAGAATTTGCATACTCTAAGGAAGAAATCGAACGTGCAAAAAAATATGGTGCACTTGCAAGCGACTTACACACAGATATGCATGAGGTAATTGGTCACGGTTCCGGACAACTTAATCCCGGTGTTGGTCAACCAAACGAAACATTAAAAAACTATGCTTCACCTCTCGAAGAAGCCAGAGCTGATCTTGTTGCCTTGTATTTTATTATGGATAAAAAACTTATTGATATTGGTGTAATGCCCTCACTCGAAGTTGGTAAAGCTGAATACGATGCATATATACGAAATGGTTTGATGGTTCAATTGGCAAGGATTGAACCTAGCGCAAATATTGAACAAGCTCACATGCGCAACCGCCAGGCAATCTCTAAATGGGTTTATGAAAAAGGGAAACCGGAAAATATTATTGAGAAAAAAGTAAAAGACGGTAAAACATATTTTGTAATTAATGATTATGACAAGTTAAGAAACTTATTCGGTCAACTTTTACGAGAGATTCAAAGAATAAAATCTGAAGGTGATTATGAAGCCGGCAAGAATTTTATAGAGAGTTATGGAGTAAAAGTAGATCAGGAAATTCATAAAGAAGTTTTAGAGCGATATAAAAGATTAAATATTGCGCCATATGCAGGATTTATTAATCCAAAACTTGTTCCTGTATTTGAAAAAGATAAGATTGTTGATGTTAAAGTTGAATACCCAATGGACTTTACTGAACAGATGCTGTTTTATGCAAAGGAATATTCTTTCTTAAATACGTATAACTGAAGATATTAATAGAACACGGATAAACGCGGATTTATCTGATTAGCGCGGATTGTTTTAACGAAGGTCTTTTAGAAAAAGTCCCGATTAGATCGGGACCCGTGATAAAAAAATGAGATTTTATTCTACTTTGATAGAATTAGTAAACCAGTTATGTTGTGTTGTAATAGACTTACTTAATTTAGTCCGCACATTCCGCTTGCACATCCTCCGTAAGAAGGAACTCCGCAGCTTCCATCTGAACACGAAGAACCACTATCGTAAGAAGATGAGCTTCCCATTGATGCGCTGAATGTTGACAGTAATTTTTTAGAATTCTTTGAATGGCATTCCGGACAAATTACTTCTTCGAGATTTGTTGAAGACTTATGTAGTATATCAAATTTTTTTCCGCAATCGTTACATTTGTACTCAAAGATGGGCATAGATTACTCCTTATTTTGAAATTTGGGTGAATATTTTTCCAATGTTTTCGATAGATGCTTCAATTTTATCACCGGGAATAACTTTGCTAACACCTTCGGGAGTTCCTGTAAAAATAAGATCACCTTTTTCTAAGGTCATTCTGGCTGAGATATATTTTATAATTTCGACCGGTGAAAAAATCATTTTAGATAAATCCGAATTTTGTTTAACAACTCCGTTAACAGAAAGAGAAATATTTTCATTGCATTTAAGCTTATAATCACTTTTCAAAACAATATCGGATAATACAGCAGCGGTATCAAAACATTTTGCAAGTGTCCACGGTTCTCCATTCTTCTTAAGTTCAAATTGCAAATCTCTTAATGTCATATCAAGACCGACAGCATAGCCCCCAATAGAATTTTCGGCTTCTTCATCGTTGGCATTTTTAATATCTCTTCCTATGTAAAGAACCAACTCAACTTCATGTTGCAGATTATTAGAGTATGGAGGATGAATAACATTCTCACCCGAAAAGATAACATTTGATGCCGGTTTTAAAAATATTATTGGAAATTCAGGTGCATCATTGCCAAGTTCTTTTGCGTGTTCCAAATAATTTCTTCCTACGCAAACAAGTTTGCCAATTGGTACAGATTCATTGCTGTTTTTGAATTTTAGATATTTCATGCCATTCTATTAGATGATAATTTATGTAAATGGATTCAGCTTTTGTTTCTGGATACTGGATTCTGGATATTGGATGCTGGATACTAGATAAATAGAATTATCAAGTATCCATTAACAAACATCCAGTATCAAGCATCGAGTATCAAGAATCAAGTATCTTGCATCTAACATCCGGCCTACGTTTTCTGCTCTTTCTTTTTAGCTGCCGGGAACAAAATGTTGTTCAGTATTAATCTATATCCGGGTGAATTCTTAAATAAACTTAAGTCGGTTGGCGGATCTCCAACCGCGTGCTGATAATCTTCAGGATCGTGTCCACCGTAAAATGTAAATGTACCTCTCCCGTAATTCCCATGAATATATTTAACCTGATCTGTTCCGGCACGTTCCCCCAGAATGTAAACCGAATTTTTTATAAGCTTTTTTCTGAACATAGTTGTTTGCCCCATAAAACCGGGTATTACATTTACATGATTTTGAGTTAGCATTGTTGGAACAGGATCGTACTTTGCGGAGAAATCGAATAATGTGAAATAGTCATTTCGTTGATCACCAACTTCAGCCGGTTGAATATCAATATCGCTGTATTCATATACAAGTGGATTCATCTCCAGTTTAAAATTCTCGAATGCAAATGTATTTGAGTAATCGAGTTTAGATTGAGCATTGGGATCAGGCGGATCGCCGTCGTACATTCTATCTACAATATCAACGTTCATTGCGGATAAGGTTATATCGAATGAATCTGTAGCAGAACACATTGCAAAAAGAAAACCACCCTGACCAACATAATTTTTAATTGCCGCAACAACAGCTTTTTCCATATCGGAAACTTTTTTAAAACCGAGTTTCTTCGCTTCAGTTTCGTATAAAAGTTGTTGTTCAATATACCACGATGCACCGCTGAATGAGGCGTAGAACTTTCCAAACTGTCCCGTGAAATCTTCGTGGTGAGAATGAAGCCAGTCGTATTTTTCTAAATCACCTCTTAAAATTTCTTCTACCCAGATTTTGTCGTACTTAACTTCAGCGTAATCGAGTGCGAGCATTACTGCATCATCCCATGGTTGAAATCCGGGTGGGACGTAAACAGCAATATTAGGAGCTTTTTCGAGCCGCACGACATCCATATTTTGTTCTTCACTTTGAACGAAAGCATATAATTGAACAGCTTCTTCGTTTGATAGTTGTGCAAAGGAAACGCCTTTTAATCGGCATCTTAAAGCGAGCTGTTCGGAATAATCGAACATAAAAGAACCGCCACGGTAGTTAAGAAGCCAATCCCCGGTGTAACCGTCTTTTAACGCGTTGAATGTAACTCCGTACGCTTTAAGGTGATCGGTTTGCTGAAGGTCCATATAAATTAATAGCTTGGATTGACCAAATATTGAAACAGCATACAAAAAAATAATTATTAATAATTTCATTGAGATTCTTTTTTATACACTGCAAATATAAAGTCACTTTTGATTATTTGTGAATGCATTAAATTATCTTCGAAACGGAAACATTTTTTAATTACCGCATCAATCTCTTTGTCGGGAGTTAAAAAATTATGAGCAATTCCATTAAATAATGGGTGAAGAATTGTTCCTCCATAAGCTTTTAATTCTAATTCGGAAAAAGTTTTTTGTAACAATGGTAAAATATTTTCTGATTCAACAGCTTCTGAGTAATCGCTTAGAATCATTCTTAAAAGTCCCGGCTTATAAACCTTCTTTTTAATCAAGCCGCTTTTGTAAAATCTTCTATATTTAACAGGTATTTCTTGAAGTAGTTTATTTGTGTAATACAATTGTTCGCTAGTCCATTGAAAACGATTAGGCCCAACATATTCATTTACTAATAATAATCCTTCGTTTTTTACGAGACGAAACAATTTTTCAACAACATTTTTCATTGGGTAAAAATGATGAAGTGATTGTTCGCATAGAATTAAATCATAAGTGTTGGTTTCTGGTAAAGAGAGAAAATCTTGCACTTCAAAATTGATAATATTAGAAAAGCCAGCATCAATTGATTTTTGGTGAGCATAATCAATTCTTTGTGATGATAAATCGATGGCATCTATTCTTTCAAACTTACCCGAACTTGCCCACCGTAATTCTCTATGGCCCGTTCCACAACCTAATGAGAGAGCAACTATTTTCGTCTTATTACTTAAATAAGTTTTGATAAAATAATCATAGTAGTTGGTTTTATAATCACCAGATATTAATAAATTCCAACGCTCGTTAATTTGTGGAATATCCCACCAATGAGTTGGCGGAGATTCGATGTGAGACCACGCGGTTTGTATTCTTTTTTTGTTAGAAGAAAAGATTCTTGAAAAGATTTTGAATAATGACAAGTGTTTTCTTTTTATGGATGAATAGAAATCTAAAAGATCACCGGCATTAATAAGATTTAAAAACATTATAAATGTTGGTTAGCAAAGAATTTTTAGCTCTGTATATTATGTGAATTATGCGGTCTTTCTATCACTCTCAATATAAAGCGGGTTCTCACCTTTAGTAACAACGTCTTTAGTAATTAAGCATTTATCAATATTTTCTTGTGTTGGCAGCTCATACATAATATCGAGCAAAATTCCTTCTACAATTGATCGGAGTGCGCGCGCACCGGTTTTTCTTTCAATCGCTTTTTTCACAATTTCATCTAAAGCAACTGGATCGAATTCCAGCTCAACACCTTCCATCAAAAATAATTTTTTGTATTGTTTTATTATAGCATTCTTTGGTTCAGTCAAAATATTCTTTAATGCTTTTTCATTAAGTGATTGGAGGGGTGCAATCATTGGTAGTCTTCCGACTAATTCCGGAATCAAGCCGTATTTAACAAGGTCTTCTGGCTGAACCTGTGTAACCAGATTATCTTTATCAAGAGTTTCATTATTAGAAATATTTGTGTCGAAGCCGATCGGATTGCGATTAATTCGGGACGCAATAATATTTTCAATTCCTTCGAATGCCCCGCCGCATATAAACAAAATATTTTTTGTGTTAATATTAATAAGACTCTGTTCGGGATGTTTTCTTCCGCCACGTGGTGGCACGCCGGCAACAGTACCTTCTAAAATTTTTAAAAGTGCTTGCTGAACACCTTCGCCGGAAACGTCGCGTGTTATCGATACAGATTCGCTCTTACGTGCAATCTTATCGATTTCATCTATGTAGACAATTCCTTTTTGAGCTTTTTCCAAATTATAATCGGCAGCTTGTAGTAGACGGACAAGAACTGTTTCAACGTCATCACCAACATAACCGGCTTCCGTTAAAGTTGTTGCATCCGCAATAGCAAAAGGAACATCAAGAATTCTTGCAAGTGTTTGAGCCAGTAGAGTTTTTCCAACACCCGTCGGTCCAATTAATAGTATATTACTTTTTTCAATCTCAACTTCATCCATATCAAAAAGGGAAGTAGCCGCATTGATTCTTTTGTAATGATTATAAACCGCAACAGCCAAGATTTTCTTTGCTAATTCCTGATCAATAACATATTCATCCAAACTTTTTTTGATTAGGTCGGGAGTAAGGGATGTATGATAGGTTTCTTTTTTAGTAAATGAGGCAACATTATTTTTTAGGATATCCACGCTGGTTTTTATACAAATATCACAAATGTAAACATCGGGTCCGGCTACCATACTTGTAACTTCGCTGCCGTCTCTACCGCAAAATGAGCATTTAACACTCTTTGGTTCTCTGGAATCTGTCATTTTTATCCACTTTTATTGGTGATTGCATTTAAATATTCTCTTGCTTTGTCAAAATATAAGGAGTTTGGGAATTTTTCAAGCAATTTCTGGTAATTTGAGGATGCTTTGGTTAAATCTCCTAAACCGAACTGATAGGTTTTACCCAGCAAAAAAGTTGATTTATCAGCGAAAATCGCGACTTTTTCGTCATTCGACAAGTTTTCAAGAATTTGAACTGCAGAAAAAAAATCGTCTTTCATTAAAAAAATTTCAGCAAGTCTATAATTTGCGAACCCATTTAGAATAAATAAGTTAGGGTTATCAGCTAAAGTTTTGTATTCAATCACTGCTTCTTTTAGCTTATTATGAAATAACAGTTTATCTGCATTTGCAAATTTAACAAGGTTGATCGAATCTCTTTTAGCTGTAGAAATTAGGGTAGAGTACTCCAAAGCATCATTGGCATAGTCGCTATTTAGATTGTTTAGAACCTCTTTAAAAATATTCAGTGATTGTGAAAAATTACCGTTCCAGAAATTAATAAGTCCAAAATAGAATCTGGCTTCATTCAAAACCTGAATATCGCCCGGTTCAACCTGACTACTTTTTTTCAATAATTCTAATGATTGATCCAAGCGATTTTCTTTCATAGCTATCTTTGCTTTGGCAAGATAGGACAATGAAGTAAAGTATGAAAACGGGGATTTTGAAATAACAATATTATAAGTGCTGTCTGCTTTTGAATTGTCGTATAATCGATTAAAATAAATTTCAGCAATTCTAAATTTCGCTTCAATAAACGTAGACTTGTCAGGATATGAACCTGCTAATTGATCATATGAGTTGATTACTTCCTGATATTCTTTTTCATATAAAACTTTTTGAACAGCAATTGGTTTCCAAAAATCAGGAGAATTAGATAGTCTGGAATTTAAATCTTCTTCCAAAGTTTTTGAGTAACCAATCCGGGCAATTGGTAGCAGAGGTGACTTAGAAAAATTATCTATAAAGTACTTGTACGACTTTGCAGCAAAATCATACTGTTTATTCCGCAATAATTCCTGTGCAAACGCAAAAATAAAATTACCGTTACCACCCGAAAGTTTATCATACTCAATAGTAGCAGTAAATGCTTGTTGAAGATTTCCATTTAGTGTATAGCAATAAGAAAGAAGATCATAAAGCACTGGTAATTTATTTTTATCCGAAAATTCTTTAACAATTTTTATGGTGGCTTCTGCCGCTCCCGGTCGGCTGAAATAATTTTGTAAACGTGATTTAACGGTTCCTACCTGTTCAGGTCTAATAGAAACAAGGTTACAATATTCTTTTGCAGCATCTTCGAAACGCATGTTTATTGAATATATATTGGCGAGATCAAGAGAGAAGATTACCGGGTCTTCGGTAAATGTTTTACCTCTGTTCAACAATTCGATAGCTTTATCGAACAAACGATTTTCCAAAGCATAATTTGCAATAACACGATATACCACATAATTATTTGGGTTTGTTTTAATACCACGTTCCCACGATTCAAATGCTTTGTTGATACTGTCCATCATGTAATAAGTAGAACCAAGTAAACCATAGAGACTAACATCTTGCGGTGTATCTTTTATTTTGTTTTCTAAAAGTAGTATTGATTCGTCATATTTTTTTTGTCTGACCAGAACTCTGTTAAGTCCATCCAGAAAAGAATAATTCCATGGTTGAGCGGTATTTAATTCGCGATAAATCATTTCAGCTTTTTCGAACTGTCCTTCCTGTTCAAATAATTGTGCCAATCTGTACTTGTTGTCGAGGGTTGGATCAACTTGTGAAAAAAGATCTACTGTAATAATCAGAAAAATTAGTAAGGCGAATCTTTTCATATTAATCCAGGAACCTTTCGTCAAAAATATTTCCAATCGACAAAATTTTGTCGGGGTCTAGTGCAAGTTTAATGAGAACCATTTTTTTAATTACCTCTTCTCCATACATTCTTAGCAAATATTCCCGCTTTGCTTTTCCTATTCCGTGTTCTGCCGAGACAGTTCCTTTTAATTTGATTGCAAGATCGCATAAATCAGAATAAATTCTCTTTGCAGTATTAAATTCGGCCTGATTTTTCGGCAACATATTTAAGTGAAGATGAGAATTGCCGGCGTGACCATAGATAACATACGCTAAATTATTTTTTTCAACTAAATTTTTTGCTGATTTATAAAACTTTCTGAATACTTCATCTGGGACAGCAATATCGGTCCCTACTTTTTTAAGGCCTTTTTGAGTTATAAATTCATTTACTTTCCAGGAAATTGCGTGACGGAAATCCTTGAACTCCTCTTCATCTTTGTATCCTAATGCTATCCATGATTGATCAATTAAGCACTTATGTTTGTTAAGAAGTTCAATCCACAACGCGTCAATATCAATTTTATTGTTATCTTTTTCTTGTTCAAACCAAACAGCAGCTTCTGCTTTAATAGGAATTTTTGGATAGCTTACGGATAAAAATTTTAAAGCCTTGCTATCAAAAAATTCTAAACCTCTCGCCGATATTCCATTAAGATTATTTACTTCTGTCTCTCTTGATAAAGAACGAGCTTCTTCTAAAAAGTTAAGCGCGTTATCTTCATTATTGAAAAAGGCGACACAAGAAAAAACATCTTTTGGCAGATTAATCAATTTTAGTTTTATTTCTGTAATAACTCCAAGCGTTCCTTCGGAACCGATGAATAGATCTATTAGATCCATATTTTCTTTGCAAAAATAACCGGATGCATTTTTAGTTTTAGGCATTTCGTAAACAGGTAACTTAAAAGAAATTACTCTTCCGCTTTCTGTTGTTAATATTGCATCATATCCATCGGATATAAACTGACCGCGGGAAATTTTTAATTTGTCGCCATCTGGTAATACGACGTTTAAGCCCAATACATAATCGCGAGTTGGTCCATACTTAAATGTTCTTGCGCCCGAAGAATTTGTCGCAACAGTCGCACCAATAAAACAATTTCTTTCAGTGGGATCAGGGGGATAAAATAAATTTTTTAATTCTACTAAATCCTGAAATTCTTTAAGAAGAACCCCCGGTTCCACTACAGCATAAAAATCCCTTTCATTTACTTCAATTACACGGTTCATTCTCTCTAATGATAAAACAATTCCCCCTTCAGGTACTCTGGCGCCGGTAAGTCCTGTCCCGTTGCCTGAAACAGTAACTCTTTTTTTTTCTTCAGAGCATTTTTTTAGAATTTCGATCACGTCACTTTCGGATTCAGGAAAGTACACAGCTTCGCAATAGCCGGTATAATTGGATGCATCTAAAAGATAATTCTGTATTTCATCAATATTGTTTTTAATTATCATCAGGCTGCAATATAATTATTCCACTGGTTTGTTGTGACGAATCATTATTTCTTTCCATGTTTCAAAATCCAACTGCTCAGATTCTTCAATGAGCATTATAGGGATATCATCTTCTATTCTGTATCGGCGGCGAGTCTCTTTATCAACAGAGACAAGATAATTTCCATCTAATACTAAATCGGCTTTTGATTCTGGACAGCAAAGAATCTCAAGTAACTCTTTTGAAATCATTGTTAATCTCCGGCATTGTTATTCAGATAATTTCTTAAATTTACCTTCAATTGTAATAAAAAAAGAGAACAATTTTAAGTTATTTGTTAATGACAATGCAAACTAAAAAGAACCCGTTTAACGAAGTTCCTGTTCTTGAAACCGATAGATTAATACTTCGCGGATTTGTAGAAGATGATCTTGATGATATTTTTGAATACGCATCAATTGATAAGGTAACCGACTTCTTACCATGGGATACTCACAAAACGTATGATGATACTAAAGCATTTTTACAAATGACAAAAGAAAATTTTACGAAGCTTGATAATATCGATTTTGCGATTGTGCTTAAGAATGAAAATAAAGTTATAGGCGGGATTTCCATTAGAAAATGGAACAATCCAAATAGATGTGCCGATATAGGCTATGTTCTCTCTCCTAAATATTGGCGAAAGGGAATTATCACCGAAGCAATTAAACGGATTATTAAATTCGGTTTTGAACAGTTGAACGCCAACCGTATTGAAGCGCACTGCGACGAAAATAATATTGGTTCTTACCGCGCAATGGAAAAAGCCGGAATGAAGTACGAAGGTACGTTAAGAAACAAAGTTTATTTGAAAGGAAATTTTATTAATATGAAATATTATTCAATTCTAAAGAGTGAATTTACCGGATGACACGAATAAAAATATGCTGCATCTCAAGCGTTGAAGAAGCTAATCTTGCACTAAATTACGGCGCGTCGGCATTGGGATTGGTTTCGAACATGCCAAGTGGTCCGGGTGTTATAAGCGAAGACCTGATTGAAGAAATAGCTCTTTCAGTTCCACCGGCAATTGCGACTTTTCTATTAACTTCCAAACAATCTGTTGATGAAATTATTACCCAACATAAAAAGTGTAAAACAAACACGATTCAAATTTGCGATAATTTAGTAAACGGAACACACGAGCAGTTACGAAACGCTCTCCCCGGTATTAAAATTGTTCAGGTGGTTCATGTTGTTGATGAAAATTCTGTTAAAGAAGCAATCGAGATATCGAGAAGTGTTGACGCAATTCTGCTCGATAGCGGTAATCAAAAACTAACAATTAAAGAACTTGGCGGAACAGGAAGAACTCACGATTGGTCAATTAGCAGAAAAATAAAAGACTCGATATCAGTCCCTATATTTTTAGCTGGCGGATTAAATGCAGATAATGTTGCTGAAGCAATTCAATTTGTAAAACCTTTTGGCGTTGATGTATGTTCGGGAGTTAGAACGGATAATAAATTGAACGAATATAAGTTAAAGTCCTTTATTGAAAAGGTTAAAACCGCGGATAAAAGTAATTGAAAGAAGAGTTATCCTATAAAAAAGTATTTCTTTTCTGGGCTCCATTGTTGGCAACATGGCTGATGATGTCCGTTGAAGGACCTTACCTTACTGCTTTAATTGCGAGAATGAAAGACCCCGAGTTTAACCTTGCTGCTTATGGTGTAGCATTTTCTTTTGCGTTGATTGTTGAATCACCCGTAATAATGATGTTAAGTGCATCCACCGCTCTTGTTGATGGTAATAAATCATTTTGTAAACTAAGGAATTTTGTTTACGCGGTTAATCTAATATTAGTTGTTTTTATGTTAGTTGTTATTTATCCGCCGGTATTCGATTTTATTTCAATCAAATTAATTAATCTACCTGAACGTGTAGCACATTTAACTCACATGGCAGTAGCAATACTTATCCCATGGGCGCCGGCTATTGGTTATAGAAGATTTTATCAAGGAATTTTAATAAGAAATAATAGAACACGAATTGTTGCTTATGGAACCGTTGTAAGACTTACCGCAATGTCTCTGACAGCTTTTATTTTGTTTGGATTTACAACTGTTCATGGTGTTGTTGTTGGTGCTTCGGCTCTTTCTGTAGGAGTAATATCGGAAGCAATTGCAACCCGG
>Ga0209381_1000292_pt1 | contig 135831 bp, 114 predicted proteins | sample DewCreD2012metaG_FD_184111 | JGI IMG/M metagenome (GOLD analysis project Ga0209381, IMG submission 184111) | Hot spring sediment bacterial and archeal communities from British Columbia, Canada, to study Microbial Dark Matter (Phase II) - Dewar... ...
ATAAAGATAATAGAGCTTTTGAAACTCATTTACAGGCGTATATTGTCCAAAATGTTGGTAGAGGAACTAACAAAAGTTTGGATAATAGTTTGCTTAATGGTTTGACTTTCTAATGGTTGGGAAATGAGGTTTCTTGTGGTGTAGGAATGCAAAGAATAGATGTTTTGTTATCTTTGAATGACACAAATAGAAGAATTGTGGTACCTATTGAACTCAAAGCTGTTGAAGCAAGTACTGAAAATATAATTCAAATTCAAAGATATGTTGATTGGTTGGAACAATACTACATTCCTAATAGAATAAGCGATATTCTACCAATATTAATCTCGAAAAAAATAGAAAATAAGGATTCCGTTAATTATAGAAGCATTACAGAAAGTTTTAAGCAATTCAATGAAAATAATAATCGTTGCATTCCTATCAAATATATTGAATACGAATTAGAAGATAATAATCTTAAGTTTCAAAAAATAAGATACTAAAGCCCCCGCCCTTACGGAGAGAAGTAAATAATAGAAAATAAGAAAAAACTACGGCAACAACAGAATTTACAACAGGTTTTCGAACTCTGCGGAAGCCTTCTGCTTCCTTGCCCCGTTGCACTCCTCCCGTCGGCATATATTTCATTCAAATAGAAAATTATACAAAAAAAGTTATGGTAGTGAGATAAAAAATAAATCTCGATATTGTCATTCTGAGCGAAGCGAAGAATCCAGTAAAAATTTACAACACCTTCGGCGAATGTGTGAAGACCGTAGGGGCAAATAATTATTTGCCCCTACAATCAGATTCCCGTTTTCACGGGAATGACAAAAAAAAGCACTCGCCTGTCATTGCGAGTCCCGTTAAATCGGGACGAAGCAATCCAAAAAAAATTTGCAATTTATTGTAATTTTTTGCAAAAAATCACTCTTTAATTATAAGAAATTTATTAAAATGCAGAAAAAACAAGGATAAAAAAATAAAAAAATTATTTGTAATTTTATAATGGTAATAAACGACGAAACTGATGGGAGTGGTACAATGAACAAAAGAAACAGAAAACAAGGAAGTGTGATAGTAACTAACACCCCAATCGAAGAGCCTGCCCTTATCAACGGCAGCTCTTTGACAGGTTGGGGAAAACAAACAATCATAGGAGGAGGTAACATCATGAATGCAGCAACTCTGTCACGGACATTCCTGTCCATCGCGCTGATGCTGATTCTTGCAGCATCATTGAGCCTTGCACAGGTTCCAAAGACGATCAGCTACCAGGGCGTCCTGACAGATGCCAGTGGCACTGTTCAACAATTAAAAGGAGATCTGTCATGAATCGAACTACCTTGTTCTTCTGCTTTTGCCTTCCGCTACTTGCAATTGAAATTGCTTCTGCACAAGTAGCGGCAGATTTCTATTTTCCTCTGCGCGTCGGTAACTACTGGAATTACCATACGCCCGGTAAGCCAAGCGGCTGGTGGGCACGAACAACACGAGAAACAATTGATGGAACCGACCTTATCGCCGGTCAACAATATTACCGACTGAAAGGAGTAGAAATTTGCGACAATAATCCTTCTGATACAAGTATCATCCATGTCATTTGGTTGCGCCAGGATTCCGTGGGCAATATTGTTATTGGTGCATTTAGCGATCGTTCCACCAATATAGATTCCGCAACTCTTATCGTGCCGCCTGGATTACTTTTCCCAAATGAATTTCTTACTCTCGGATACTCACGGGAATTTCTTGGCTACCAAGATTCAGTGTTGAGCACAACGGAAACTGTCAATGTTCCTGCTGGCACATTTACAAACTGTCTTAAAATCCGAAGCCAGCGCAGGGATACGCTCGGAGTTGTTACTTTTGTAGAATATGGGTTTTATGCTCGCAATATCGGCGAGGTGATGAGAGTACGAGAAATTCCGGTCAACCAAGCACATACCAATGACCTCATTCAGTACAGCGCTGTGACATCGGTTGAAGGAAGAGAAGCAGATTTGATTCCCAGGAAGATCGCTCTCCGACAAAATTATCCAAATCCATTTAACCCTTCGACCACAATACGCTTCTCGCTTCCACAGCGCTCGCTTGTCACGCTGAAAGTCTTTGACGTGCTGGGCAGAGAAGTGGCGACGCTGGTGGATGGAGAGATGGAAGCTGGCGAGCATTCGGTTGTATTTGATGCAAGTTACTTGCCGAGCGGTGTGTATTTCTTTCGTTTAACTACCTCAACCTTTTTTCAAACAAAGTCAATGGAGGTGTTGAAATGAAAAAGGAAATTATTTTTCTCATATTTCTCTTTTTTTCTAAAGCTTTATTCTCTCAACCAACCTTCGAACGAAAATACGACTATAATGGTAATGCAGATCTTGCCAAGGATGTAGTTGAAATTCCGAATGGGCATTTCATTATCGTTGGTGCAACTGGTCCAACGAATAATCCATTCGGATTAGGCAATACCGATGGCTTGGTGATTAAAATAAATTCAGTAGGCGATACTCTCTGGACTCGCACTTTTGGGGACTATGGCACCGATGCCCTACTTTCGGTTCTATTTCGAGAAAATAAAATTATTATCGTTGGAGTGAAGTTTGTATTTGGGAAAGCCCATCAAGGGTGGCTACTTCAACTCGATCCAAATGGAAATAAACTTCTTGAGAAGACTTACGGAGGAAATAATTATGCATTTGACGGTATAGCCCGTATACTTCCTACAAATGATGGGGGCTATATAATGTTCGGCACGACAGAATCGAATGGTACAAACGGAACAAAAGATGCCTGGCTTGTCAAACTTGATGCTAATTTTGATACCCTCTGGACAAAGACATACGATTTAGGAGTTATAACAGGAGATTCAAGCTATGACGATAATGGCATAAGTTTTACTTCGATTCATAATGATAAGTTTATTTTAGCAATCAATACTTGTACCGCCGAATGTAATTCGGCAGACCCACGAGTGTATGCTTCATATCTTGTCGTCGATTCCCTTGGAAATTTAATTAAGCATTTTTCTATAAAAAAGGGTCGCAAAAACAAATTCCAACAAATCAACCCAACAAGCGACGGTGGCGCGATAATTACTGGAGCCACAAGTATTATTGATTCTGCAGTTAATTGGGTACCTTTAATTGGGAATATGCGGAGTGAGGATATATGGGTTCTAAAATTAGATGCTAACGGCGATACAGTTTGGTCGAAAATAATTGGAAAGTATGCAGTATATGATGGGGGTTTTAGTGTCTTTCAAAGAAGTGATGAAACATATATTTTATCGGCATATTCCCAAATAGGAGACACACCACAAATGGATTTTGACAACTACTGGTTGTTGAAACTTAATAGTTCAGGGGATACGCTCTGGGTGCGAAAATACGGTGGACCCGAAAATGACGATATGTACTCTGTGATTCCTACCTCTGATGGTGGCATCATTGCCGTCGGTTGGCGGGATGCAAACTCTGTTCAATGGGAGGGGGACGTTCCCGGTCCAGCGGATGTGTGGGTGATTAAGACAGATGATGAGGGTTTAATTTCCTCCGTTGAACAGTCGCCAATTTACTTAAAGGATTTTATATTAGACCAGAACTATCCCAATCCCTTCAACCCATCGACCACGATTCGCTTCTCAATTCCACACCGTGAGTATGTCACACTGAAGATTTTCGATGTCCTCGGAAGAGAAGTGGCGACGCTGGTGGATGGTGAACTAAACCCAGGCGAGCATACGGTAAATTTCAATGCTGAATGGATTCCCAGTGGTGTGTATTTTGCACAGATGAAAGCAGGGAATGTGGTTCAAAGAATCAAAATGGTGTTGGCGAAATAACAAGTTATTTGTATATTTGGAATGGTAATGAAAAACGAAACCGATGGGGGTGGTACAATGAACAAAAGAAACAGAAAACAAGGAAGTGTGCTAGTAATCAACACCCCAATCGAAGATCCTGCCCTTATCAACGGCAGCTCTTCAACAAGTTGGGGAAAACAAACAATCATAACAAAACAAAATGAGGTAACATCATGAATGCAACAACTCTATCACGGACATTCCTGTCCATTGCACTGATGCTGATTCTTGCAGCATCATTGAGCCTTGCACAGGTTCCAAAGACAATCAGCTACCAGGGCGTCCTGACAGATGCCAGCGGCACTGTAGTACCTGATGGTAACTACAATCTCACCTTCAAGCTCTACGACGTCGCCACAGGAGGGACTGCACTGTGGGCGGAAGGACAACTGGTTGCTGTAAGCAAAGGGATTTTTAATGTGATTTTAGGGAGCGTAGCTCCATTAAACCTCCCGTTCAACAAGCCATACTATCTTGGAGTAACAGTTGGAGCTGGTGCGGAGCTCAGTCCTAGGATGCCCTTGACAAGCTCTGGCTACAGCTTCCGTGCTGCAAACACAGACAGCATCAATGGCATTACAGCAGGCGGCGACTTGACAGGGACATATCCGAATCCAAGCATTGCCAACAATGCGGTCACTACTTCGAAGATAGCCGATGGCTCGGTGACGAAGGCCAAGCTTTCCGCCTCCGGCGGCAACAACGGAGACGTGCTGAAGATTTCCGGTGGGAACCTTGCCTGGGGCCCCGACCAAACCGGCGGGCTGACGCTGCCGTACTCGGGGTCGGCGAGTGCGGTTGCGCCGGCGTTCCAGGTGACCAACTCGAACAGCGGTGGCGCAGGGGTGCAGGGGACCAACAGCAGCAGCGGCAACTACGGATACCTAGGCGGCGCGTCCGACGGTATCTATGGGAAAAACACCAACGGCAACGAAGGCGCCCTGGGCGGTCCGAATAACGGTGTGTACGGGCTTAACAACAACGGCAACTACGGCTACCTCGGCGGATCAGGCTACGGCGCCTACGGCTATCACAATAGCACCGGCAACTACGGGTACCTGGGAAGTTCAGACTACGGCGTGTATGGCAAGCACAACAACAGCGGCAACTACGGGTACCTGGGAAGTTCAAGCTACGGCGTCGTAGGCTACAGCAGCGCCGCGAACGGTGGCGGCGTCCTGGGAGACGCTGAAAACGGAAGCAACGCTCGAGGGGTCTCGGGGTCAAGCTCCGACGGCATTGGGGTGCATGGCTACAGCATCTCCGGCACAGGCCTGTATGGCTACAGCAGCACCGGCACCGCCGTGTATGGCTCCAAGGCTGGCGGGGGCAACTACGCGGGCTATTTCTCCGGCAACGTGAACGTCACCGGAACGCTTTCGAAAGGCGGCGGCAGTTTTAAAATTGACCATCCTCTTGATCCTGCTAACAAATATCTTTATCATAGCTTTGTAGAGTCGCCCGATATGATGAACATCTACAATGGAAACGTTACGCTGGACGCTAACGGCGAGGCATGGGTTGAGTTGCCAGCATATTTTGAAGCCCTCAATAAGGATTTTCGCTATCAGCTCACTGCAATTGGTGCACCGGGACCGAATCTATATATCGCTCAAGAGATCTCGGGCAACCGTTTCAAAATAGCAGGTGGCAGTCCGGGCATGAAGGTCTCCTGGCAGGTTACCGGCGTCCGCCACGACCCGTTCGCCGAAGCACATCGAATTCAGGTTGAAGTGGAAAAGACAGGCAATGAACGAGGCAAATACATCCATCCGAAGGAATACGGCGTCTCTGAGACATTGGGGATAGACTACGAAGAACATCAAAAGATGGAAGCTGAGCAGGAGAGGATGAAAGCTGAGCAGGAGAGGATGAAAGCTGAGCAAGAAAGGATGCAGAAGGAGGTCAAAAAATGAGGCACCATTCTGAATTTTTGATGATGGGGATTGTCATCTTTGTGATTCTTCTCTTCTTCCAGAGCGCCTCGGCTCAGTATGCAATTCCGAGAAGTGTCTTTGGAAGTGGAGGAGCCTCGCTTAGCTCCAGCACCAACAAGCTTGTTGGCACGCTTGGACAGCCATTCATCGGCACAATGAGCGGTGCGTTGAATAAGCATAATGCTGGCTTCTGGCATGTGCAGTACTATCTAATTACTTCTGTTGAGGAGAAGTCAGTAGAGGGACTGCCTACGGTTTATCGGCTTGAGCAGAATTATCCAAATCCGTTTAATCCAAAAACAAAAATTTCTTATTCTCTTGCTATTCCTGCACAGGTGCAATTAACAGTCTGTAACATGTTTGGGCAACAGGTGGCTTTGTTGGACGAAGGTTTGAAGCCCGCAGGAAATTTCAGCGTAGATTTTAACGCAGATAATTTGCCTTCTGGCATTTATTATTACCGTTTGCAATGCGGCAACAGGCAAGAAACGAGACAAATGATATTGATAAAATAAATGTAGATTCCCGTTTGCACGGGAATGACAAAAAAACAGGCAGTCGCCTGTCATTGCGAGTCCCGTTAAATCGGGACGAAGCAATCCAATCAAAATCTACAACACCTTCGGCGAATGCGTGATGGTAGAACAGACATCCCTGTCTGTTCAAAGTGTTGGTAATTATATTGGTCAGACAAGGATGTCCGACCTACGCTTTGATATTTCACATCTCCCCGTCGGCATATATTTCATTCAAATTGGAAATTACACAGAAAAATTTGTGTTGGTGAAATGAGGGATTAGATATAATCTAACGGACTTTTAATTTCGGATATTTTTGAGCTACTCACTTGTGTATATATTTGTGTCGTTTTCAGTGAACTATGACCTAATAACTGCTGAATAATTCTTATATCAGTACCAGATTCCAATAAATGAGTAGCAAAACTATGTCTCAAGGTATGGACTGAAGCTTCCTTTTTAATTTTGGAATTTCTTAAAGCTTCTTTGAAAATTGCTTGAACAGAGCGTGCAGAATATTTCCCCCCTTTTTGACCTTCGAACAAATACTCTTTTAATTTATATTCTTTATAATACTCTATGAGAATAATTAAGAGCTTTTCGGATAACATTACATATCTGTCTTTTTTGCCTTTACCTTGATTTATTTTGATAAGCATCCTTTTTGAATCGATATCGGTTAATTTCATTTCAATAACCTCGCTTAAACGCAAGCCAGCACTGTAAATCAATGATAAAATTGCTTTATGCTTTAAATTTTGAATTGAATTGAGCAGAAGTTGGATTTCAGATTTATCCAGCACAACAGGAAGTTTTTTTTCTGGTCTGTCAGGATATAAATAATTAAGTTTATAATTTTTACGAAGAAGCTCATTGTAGAATAATTTTATAGAACCTACAAGCACTTTTTGATAAGATTGCGAAATATTATCAATTAAAACCATTTTGTTGATAAATTGTTCGATTTCAGATGGATTTATATTTTCCGGATTTTTATGCTCAAAATATAAGAAAAAAGTTTTAAGAGCATTAGAGTAAGATTTTATAGTGCGAAAAGAATATCTTTTAATAGTCAAGAGTTTTTTAAAATCATCAAGATAATTCATTTCCAGTTATACGCAAATATAGACAATAGTATATTAATTTTGATAGTTTGACGCAGTTATTACAATAATATTTTAGAACTTCGTTTAAATATTTGTTATGCGGCAGCTTAAAAGACAACACGACAAAAAAAACAATATGAAAAAATTAGTAATTTCAATTTTTATTTTAGCAACACTTACAAGTTGCGACTTGACAACTAACAAAACAAAAAATATGGAAGAACAAAAAAAACAATCTGACGAATCACTTTTGCAACAAAACACAACACCAAAGGTGACAGGAATTGGAGGAATTTTCTTTTACTCTGATAATCCTGAAAAAATAAAAGAATGGTACGAAAAAAACTTAGGGCTTGCCATTGATGATTATGGTTCGGCATTTGAATTTAGGAATGCCAATAGACCAAACGAAGTTAATTATCTAAGATGGAGTCCATTTAAGAATGGAAGCGAATATTTTAATCCATCAAAAAAAGACTTTATGATTAATTATAGGGTTCAAAATATTGAAGGGTTAGTAAACAAACTCAGAAATAACGGTGTAACAATTCTTGACAGCATTGAAACGTATGACTATGGAAAGTTTATTCACATTATGGATGCAGAAGGAAACAAGATAGAGCTTTGGGAACCTGTGGACAGTGTCCTTACAAAAATGGGCGGTAAGACAACAAAATAAGCAAATTGAGATGAACTCATTAACGAGTAAGTTAACTTTTTGTCCGGAATTTTGTTGCAAGTTCAATAGATTCACATTTTAAGAAACTACGTAATAAAAATGTTTACAACTGAATATAGAGAAGATGTTCGAAACAAAATTTTAGAGGAAGCAAAACATGACAGTAGAATTGTTTCAGCTGCTATCGTGGGTTCTTATGCACAATATAAGCAAGATCAATTTTCTGATATTGACATAATGTTTGGCGTAAGTAAACTACACACGGTTTCTGAATTACTGCAATCTTGGACAGAATATATTGTTCAAGAATTTTCTGCTGTAATGTTGCTTGATGTACAAAGAGGAACTACCATATACAGGGTATTTATGCTTCCCGGTTGTTTGCAAGTTGACATTTCATTTTCACCGGAAAAAGACTTCGGTGCCATAGGAGAACATTTCAAATTATTATACGGAAAACAATATGAAAAACCGCAATCCAAGAAGCAAACAAGTGAAGAATTATTTGGTTGGATCATTCATCATTTAGTAAGAGCAAAATTTTGTGTAAAACGCAACCGGCTTTGGCAAGCAGAATTTTGGCTGAGTGAAGCGCGAGATTACGCTTTAAAAATAGCTTGCATAGCGAATAACCTAAATTCAGATTACGCAAGAGGATTTGATGATTTGCCAAAAGAGATTTTGGGTCTTTTTAAAAACACGATGGTCAAAGAAGTAAACAAGACCGAAATATTGAGGGTACATAATAATTTAATGCTACTATTACCAAAATTATCAAACGAAGTAAATCAGATGGTCAAGAAAGCGAATACTATTTTAAATGAACTTAAAGTATTATGAAAACATTAATAACCATACTCGCATTTTTAAATGGTTGCTATATGCTACTTGATGGGTTTTATGTCTTTTTTAAAGGAAAATATATTGGACCCGAAAAACCAGGACCTTGGGCAAACCTTTTTTATATACTAAAAATAGATGTCTATAAACTTGGTCCTTTATTTATCATCTTCGGTTTACTTTGGCTGACATGGATATTTGCTCTATGGACTAACCAAAGTTGGACACTTATTTTCGGAATAATAATTTCAATTTTGACACTTTGGTATCTACCTATTGGAACCCTTTTCTCAATTATTATTCTGATTGTTCTACTGACAGCAAAAACTAAATTAGGTTTATGAAAGAAAAGAAATGAAAGCCGACCGCATAACACGGGTTTTGCGTCAGGCGGGGTGACGTGCAAACTTGGAGCTTTGTGCTTCTATTTAAGTGCAGTGCAAGTTGACAGTTTTGTGCCCCGAAACCCGCCCGAACGCAAAGCCCGAAACCGTTAGCTGCCATAATAGCAAGACCAACTAAATGAGAAAAACAACGACAATAATATTTCTTTTCATTACGACATTAAGTTTTGGACAAAAGACTGTTCAATTTGCTGACTCAATACGTAATGCATACAATATCCCAGAAATTAGTTATGCAGTGGTTGATTCTAAATCAACCATAGAAATTGCTGCATTGGGCAGACACAACATATGCCTTCAAGACACAGCAACTTTAAATGACAGATTTCATATTGGTTCTAATACAAAAGCAATGACTGCTTTTATAATTGCGAAATATGTGGAAAAAGGAAAACTAAAATGGTCAACTAAATTCTTTGACATATTCCCTGATTGGAAAGAAAATTCCAAAATAGAATACCACAATATTACACTACAAGATTTGCTTTCACATAGAGCAAGAATCCAACCGTTTCAAGGTGATAATGACCCAACAATTCCCGATTTTAAAGGTACAAAACAAGAAAAAAGAACGGCTTTTGGCAAATTTGTGCTTACATTAAATCCTGCTGAAATAGACACTATACATCAATTTAATTATTCTAATGCCGACTATACTTTGGCAACGTTAATGTTAGAAAAAGTTACGAAAAAAAGTTGGGAACAATTAGTGGAAAAAGTATTCAATAAAGATTTGAAATTGAATGTGAAATTTTCTTGGCCAGAAAACAAAAAAATAAAGGATACTTGGGGACATTCTTTTGAAAATAACAAATTAATACCTGTTCCTTCAAATACAGACTATCGGTTGGATTTTACAGAACCAGCAGGGGACATAAATATTACATTGAAAAATTATGTAAAATTTATTCAACTGAATTTACAAGGTTTAAACGGAGAAGATAATTATTTAACTGCAAAAACTTATCAATTCATACACAAAGGAATTGATAATTATGCTTTGGGTTGGTATAATATTTATGAAAATGGCAAGGAACTTTCAACACATTCAGGTACAGCAGGAACATATTATACGCTTGTTCATATAGACAGAATAAATTATAAAGCATATATTATTTTCACAAACTCTTTTAATACCGACACACAACAAGGAGTAAGGATTTTAATGAGAAAACTGAAAGAAAATTACGGCAGCTAACAGCGGTTTGGCGTAATGGCGGGTGCAGTGCTTCGTATGACAGTTTAGTGGTAAGTTCAAGTGCAGTTCTTCGATTGAACTTTTGTGCTAAAAATCCGCCACTACGCCAAGCCGCAAAACGTTAGCGTTCATGCTGAAAGCAGAAAAGTAAAATGATAATACCAAGAAATATGAACGGGAACATTAAGGTAAATATGAATCCACAGATTATATTGGCAGCCCTGACTTTGCTGATAACAGCATTGAGCAGTTACGCACAGCAATATGGATGGGTAGATATCGGCAATAACCTGCCAAATTCGACAGGTACCGCTTCTTTGGCAGATATGTATTGGATTAGTGATAGCGAAGGATGGATCTGTTCAAGCGCTACAGGCGAGATATACCATACCACTGACGGTGGAAATACCTTTACAACACAAACAACACAATTTTACACCAATGCCATTTGGATGCTTAACGCAAATGAAGGCTATGCAGGTGGATACAATGGAAGAGTTTATCGAACGACTGATGGAGGTTCAACATGGACTGTCATTGGGTCCATCGGTTCAAGTCTTCTTTCAATCAGCTTTCCTCCCTCTTCTGACACAGGATACTGCTGTGGAGATAATGGAAAAATATATAGAATAACTTCTTCCGGTGTGAGCGCTATGAATAGTGGCGTTATTACAAGCTTACGTTCTATTAGTTTTCCAGCTATTTATCATGGCTGGACATGTGGGGATAGTCATATTCTACATTATTATGGAAGCTGGTCTCAACAGGATCCTCCTGTTGATGCATACAATGGTATCTATATGACAAATAGCACTACAGGATGGGCTGTAGGGGCATTAGGTGTAATTGTTAATACTACAGACGAAGGATTAAGCTGGAACTACCAGTCAAATCCAGATACATCAACCAGAGCGTTAAATGACGTATTTTTCTTTAATGCTAGCGATGGATGGGCTGTAGGGAACAGTGGCGTCATACTCCACACCACCAACGGAGGAACTACATGGTCTGTCGAAGGAAGCGGTTTTACTTCCAATATGCTCAGAGCTGTCCAGTTCACTTCTTCGACAAATGGTTATGTACTTGGAAATAACAAGACACTGCTCAAATACACACTGACCACGGGAATAAAAGGGAATGGTCAAATACCTGACGCATTCAGCCTGGAACAGAATTACCCTAATCCATTCAATCCAAGTACAACAATTTCGTATTCTCTTGCCATTCCAGCACGGATAAAACTATCGGTCTATAACATATTTGGGCAACAAGTGGTTGTGTTGGACGAAGGGTCAAAACCAGCAGGAAATTTCAGCGTAGCATTTTCTGGTGACGATTTGCCCTCGGGCATATATTATTACCGATTACAATGTGATGACAGGCACTTAACAAGAAAAATGACATTGATAAAATGAGAAGATAAGCACGAAACGCTAACAAAGGCTAAAATCAAGCGGGCAGGAAGAGGTAATTTGAAGTGCAGTACAACTAATACACTTCATCGCAGTTTGACAGTGAAGTGCTAAATTCAAGCTTTGTGCATCTAATGAAGTTTAGTGCTAAAAATCCCCGCCTTCGCCAAGCCCTGTCCGTTATGTGCAATTCGAAAACCTACCTTTCCGGAAAGGAGACCGTAAATTATGACGATGTTGTTGCCATTTAACTTCATAGGAGACAAAGAGATAATGAAATTGCTACGCAACTTTCATCTAACGAAAGTTAAACGAAATTTTTTCTTATTTTTACGGGCAAGGGCTTTTTATGGACTTAAAAACAAAAAGATTTATAATAATGATAACTTTTAACTTTATATAATGGTAGCGAATATGAAAGACAATAATATTACCTTATTTGATTTTAATAGCGGCTCTGATAAAAAAACTGATTGGAAAAAAGAATCTATAATCAATCAAGACATGTTTTTAGAAGTTTTATCTAAAATTGAGGAATTACAGGAAAATAACAAAGTAAAGCTTGAAATACAAAAAATCATTGAGATTATTAAAAACCCAAAAAAAGATAATTTAGGATTGTTAAATATTTCTTCTAATGGGGGCACTGCTATAATTAAAAAAGAGGTTCTTTTAGAAGATTTAAACCAAATAGTAGAAGCACAAACAATTGAAAGAGTAAAATATTATATTAATCGTTTAAAGAAAAGTTTAACAGAAATTAAAACAAGTAAAATAAACGATTTAAATCTCAACCGTTGGAAAGAATATAATGACATACTGACAGAAAGCTTATGGATATTGGGAAAAAGAGATAATTCAGGTGCGCATAATGCTGGCTATTGGTGCAATTTTATTCCACAGATACCAAATCAATTTTTAAGAAGATATACAAAACAAGGTGAATGGGTTTTAGATCCTTTTCTTGGAAGTGGAACAACTTTAATTGAATGCAAAAGATTAGGCAGAAATGGAGTTGGTGTAGAGTTATTACCAGAAGTAGTAGATATAGCAAATAAAAACATATCTAACGAGGAAAATAAATTTAATGTTAGAATTGAAGTTATCAATGCTGATAGTTCAGAATTGAATTTTAAGCAGGAATTAGAAAAAGAAATATTAAATCTGTGCAATTTTTGATAATGCATCCTCCATATTGGGATATTATAAAATTTAGTAAGAATAATAAAGATTTATCAAACGCTAAAAGTGTTGATGAATTTTTACGTTTATTTGGTAAAGTTGTAGATAACACTTATGATATTTTGGATAAAAATAGATATTTTGTTGTAGTAATTGGAGACAAGTATTCGCAAGGTGAATGGATGCCATTGGGATTTTATGTTATGAATGAAGTTTTAAAAAGAGGATACATTTTAAAATCTATAATTATTAAGAATTTTGAGGAAACTAAAGGAAAAATGAATCAAAAAGAATTATGGAGATATAGGGCCTTGGTTGGTGGATTTTATATTTTCAAACACGAATATATATTTTTATTTAAAAAGGTAAAAAAGTGAGTACAACACATGTTTTTATTGTAGATACAAATACATTCAAGTATCATTTGGAATACCTTATATGAAAGCGAAAGACTTTTCAAATTGTTGAGAGATAAAAATAATCGCAAACACTTTCATGACAGAAATTTACTTTTAATGTCCAGACTCAAGAAATAAAACAGGACAAAACTAAACACAATTACACAGGGAGAAAAGAAAAAATAAACATTCTTCCGAGATTAATTAAAAAATATAAAGATAATAGAGCTTTTGAAACTCATTTACAGGCGTATATTGTCCAAAATGTTGGTAGAGGAACTAACAAAAGTTTGGATAATAGTTTGCTTAATGGTTTGACTTTCTAATGGTTGGGAAATGAAGTTTATTGTGGTGTTGGAATGCAAAAAATAGATGTTATGTTATCTTTGAATGACACAAATAGAAGAATTGTGGTACCTATTGAACTAAAATCCGTTGAAGCAAGTACTGAAAATGTAATTCAAATTCAAAGATATGTTGATTGGTTGGAACAATACTACATTCCTAATAGAATAAGTGATATACAACCTGTTTTGATTTCTAAAAAAATTTCTAAAAAAACATCAATAAATTACGAAAACATTATAGAAAGTTTTAAAAAGTTTAACCAAATGAACAGTCGCTGTTTGCCTATCAAATATATTGAATACGAATTAGAGGATAATAATCTTAAGTTTCAAAAAATCAATTACTAAAGCTATAGAACTTTTTGATTAAGCTAAATAACTAAAAAGTAAGAAAAAAAATACAGCAACAATATGATCGTTTGTACATTTTTCAGCATAATATTTACAAAGATTTTAAGCAATTAAATATAGTTAAGTCAAGCTATTTTTTTAGTAATTTATATAATTAAAAAAATTGAAATTATTATAACTTATTAACCATATGGCTCTAAGATACATAGGAACAATTTGTGGCACTCACGGACTTAATGGTGCTGTTCATATCTGCGATTTATTAGATGCGAAAATTACAGTTAAAGCGAAAACTGAAATTTACATTGGCTATTCTGAAAATTACTCTCAAAAATACTACCTTTTGAAATTCGTAAGGAAACATAAGGAAGCTATCGCTACTATAGAAGGCATTAACTCCGATAAAGAAGCAAAATCGCTTATAGAAAAAGGTATTTTCATTGATGAAAAATATGTGTCGGAAAGCTCAGAGGAGTCTTACTTAATTGATGATATTATAGGTTGCTCCGTAATTGATATTGAGACACAAAAGGAACTCGGTTCAATAATAGATGTCTGGGTTCTACCTGCAAATGATGTATGGCTTATGTCTTGGAACGGAAAGGAGATACCTATCCCTGTTATTGACGATGTTGTCAAGCGTGTAGACCTACCAAACAAACGAATTTTCATTAAAACAATAGAGGGCTTGTTGGAAATTATATGATTGTGCTAACAATTCATTTTACTTATATTCGTTATGCAAAATTAGATTTTATGAGGTGAAATATGGACAATAAGAATACTGTATCAATCATTTTAGCAATAGTTATTACAACTATTGTTGTATGGCTTTTTTTTAGAATTATATTTCCTCTTTTAGCATTTTTAACGATGGTTTTAATATCAATACCCATTATTATAATGGTAGCTTTGCCAATATATGTAATAATACGAAAAAAATTTTTAAAATAGACGGAAATACTATGAGGAAATCGCTATTATCTTTTGCTCTTTTATTCTTTCTTTTTGGAACATATCAATTGCTACCCAAAGCAGATTCTACTACTTTGATGATTGCCCGTAAATTCAATAGGGACATATTCGATAGCAATGGGGTCAAGTATCTACAACCTATGGTGCAGTCAATCAATGCAACTTCCAACTCCGGATTCTTCAATCAAGCATATGTGCCTTCAAAAGTTGATAAGCCGTATTATCGCTTTGGTTTGCACGGAATGCTTGGGATAGTTCCAGATGACTTGAAAACCTATAAGACTATTATGCCCGCAAAAGAATTTAATCTTGATGAACTTCAGAAATATGCTCACATTGAAATCAATTGGCAAGACCCTTCTAAATCCAAAGTAACAATTCTTGATACAGTCGGGCTTATTTACTATGCATTCCAGACAATTATTTACGATGGTATGCAAAAGGGACGAATTAAAATCCCCCAAACAACTCCGACAGTGTTAGGAAGCAAGCAAGCACCGAGGATTTTAGTTCCTCATAGTGCAACCGACAGCATAATAAAAGAGAACCCAATCTATCCATTTCTCCCGAAGAATATACAGGATAGCATATTAAATGCTCTCAATAGGTTGCCTGAATTTTTCGACCTGCCTCAGGGACTGGAGATGAACACAATGTATGCTTTAGTGCCTCAATTCGAAATTGGTTCGCTTTGGGGAACCGAGCTACTCTTGCGATTTATCCCCCCTGTCCAATGGGACGTAAATATTGGCGAATTTGCTTTCTGGGGAATTGGGCTTAAGCATAGCATTTCTCAATACTTTGAGGATTTTCCCTTCGATCTTGCAATTCAAGCTGTATATCAAGGCACTTATCTGAAGAATCAAATTGGAATGACCAAAGCCGACCTAAAAGCTAACGCTACCATTTGGAATTTCAACCTCCACGCAAGCAAGCATTTCGAGAATTTATTCGATGTCTATACTGGTTTTTCCTCTGAATTTATCAATATCGAATCCGATTATATCTATACGCTATCGGCTCAGATGCAGTGCGATTTAGGAATTCTCCAGTGCGAAGGCAATCAAGCTTTGCCTCCAAATCCACCAGAATATCCCGGCGATACACAACCTCAAAAGACTCATATAAGCTTAAGCGACTCGAATTTCAAATGGATTTTAGGTATTTCTGTTCCTATTGAACCTGTCGCTTTATTCTTAGATATGAGCATTAGCAAGTTCTTTATGCTCTCCGGAGGTATTGAAATAAGATTTTAGCTTTTTCATTAATCCTTTTTTTCATCAAGAGCTGGAAGCTGAATTTTGAATTTTGGTTTCTTCTCAGCAAGACCAAAATTTACCTCAACTATAAATTGAATAAGCTTGTTAATAGCTTGCTCGACCAATCTTGCATCCGACTGAATGACTTCCCTTCGTATTTTGAAGTGAGTAATCGAAGCAGCATAGGAACCTGTTTGGAGTTCCGTTGTAAGTGTTTGGGATAGCAACACCTTAGAAATCTCGGAATTACAATGCTTTATGAGTTCATTGAATAAGCTCACCGAAGTTGTCTTCACCGCTTCGTGAAGCTGAATATTCACATCCATTGGAGTAACGATTACTGCGTCCTGAGTCATCTTAGCAAGCTCGTCGAGCAATTTCTGGTTTTCGTCGGAAGTCGTTCCCCTATTATATTGGGCTACCATAATTGGCATACCGTATCTTTCTGTAAAATTGACCCAAAATCGAATGCCTCCATTTTTAAAAGTAACAGGCCAATAGCATTTCGATAGAAGCGAGTGGCCATAGGGATTGATATAAGATGCCTCGAACTGAACATTGAGGATTTTGTAATCAGGAAGCTCAATCCCTTTATGATTTGTAGAAGTGCGAAACCTTAACTGTCCCTCATTATCGAAGACAAACCACTCCTGCGGCTTGGGAATTGCCTTTTCCGGAACAAAATAGCCACTTCCATCATTTACAAAGCTCCAGACGAGTTCTATCGGCTGAAAACCAAATAAAGGAGCTTCCAATATATCTCTTTCCAACTGCTGTAAATCTATCGTTTTAAAGTAATTATCGAGCAATGAAATAACTTCGCTTTTGGCTCCATTTTCTTCGAGGTAATAATCGAGAGCAAGCAATCCGCTTTTTCGTGACTGAATGCAACTCCAGACGTGCGGGTCGTTTTTCAGCTCTCTATATGTTTCATAATTCTTGCCTATTTTCCTGAGTATTGTATCCGGATTTGCAAGTATTGAATTGTAATGATAAAAGAAATTCTGTTGTTCTCTTGTTATCATTTCTTTTGATAGGAATCTATTGTTTTTCATAGTTTTACCTTATTATATTTGAAATAATAAATCCGCTTGCTATACCTGTAATAAAAATAACTGGCTTTTCCCACCATTCTTCGCTTTTGCTCTTTTCTTTGTAAATTGTAATTGTTTGAAACATAATCGAATCGGGCTTCTTATAAATCTCAAGCGAAAGCAAATTTTCTGGATATTCATACATTGCTTTTACGGTATCCTTATCCATTATTGTATCGAGCTTAGCAATAAATGGTTGAGTAAGAATGATTGTATCTCTCACCTTTTCGTATTGCATCTTAACTTTTTGCAGTATTATCGGCTTAGATGGTATTTCTCTAAATATTGTATCGAATACAATTTTAGTTTCTACAGCTGACTTTTCTACTTTGAAAAGAGCCAAACCGCTACAAATTATAATTCCTGCAATTATCCCAATAATAAAGCAACATAATGCTTTTATATTTTTATTTCTCATATACTTACGCTCCATATTAAAATATTTGACCGCCATCAGATTTCAACTCATTTGCAACAGAACCAGCTGGTTGCGTGCTTCTTTTGAACAGAATTGCAGTAGACGACATCAATCCATAAGCAGGCACTATCCCGTAATCATCATTTTCATTTGAATATACTAATGCCAATAATTGCGAGGCAATTCCATACAATACATTTGAAACATAATTATACCTTAAATATGCTGTTGCACCCGAATTTAGGATATTAATTGCATAGCCGTAACTCGTTGTCGTTCCTAATATATAGCTGCAATACAAGGATATATCTGAAAAAGAACTGAAAATTCCAGAACTACTTGTAGTAGCAGAATTAAATTGAATTTTTAGGTTCTGAATTTGAAATTGCACTTGATTGTTATAAAATTTGATTGCAGTAACATTACTCGTAGATTTTAAATATACTTGCTGAGTTGTATGTAAAGCATTAGCATCTGTTTCATTTGTATTGCCTTTAATAGCAATACTTCCACCACCGTAAAAACCCGAAAATATCAGCCCCGCCTCCAACACGCAGGGCTTTCTTGCGATTGCGTTCGTCGTAGTCGTTTCAGACACGAATGACGCAGTTATAATAAAATGATTAGCGTCAGCTCCCGATTGCGAGGGCAATGTATAATCACCGTTATAATTCGTTGTTCCGTCAATGCTAACGACATCCCCTTCAACAAAACAATGATTTGGGCAGGCTATTCGCACTTTTCCACCGCCGACTTCCACAACCTCCTCATTTCCCAAATACTTGGCAGAATCATTGCTAAATTGTATCGTAACTGTAACCCCGTAAGGTATAAATTTACCTATTGAATCAATTTCTGACTGAATTTGTGTAGCCGTGTAAGTGTATGGAATAGCTATAGTTCTATTCGCTATTTCTTGCGAAAATGCTCCCAATCCTATTTGTGCTTTAGTTACACTATGCGGATTGTTTATAATGCTTATATGAGCTTGTATATTAGCATTTTTTGGCTCGTAACTTTCGTCGTGATTGTGCGAAACATCAGATTTGTCATCTAAAATGCTAATTAAGTCGCTTTGTTCATCAATATTTCCGGTAATTTCTCCCCATCGAGCAGAAAAAGGAAACATCGGAAAAATTTTAATTGGCATCTCTCCTCCTACCATATTTTACTATATGAAATACTTGCAGTTAGCAACCCTTTAGTTGTTCCATTCGAGACATATTTTAGCTTTAAATAGTCAAAGCCGGGTATAATCACAATGATTAAAGCATCATCAACATTAGAATTAAAATTCACATAGAATCTTCCTCCAAGTGTTTGATAATCAAGGTTGTTAGTAACCATCATATCAATGTACCCATCTAAACTTCCTTCGACCTCGCTCCAGATAATCTGAATTGATGAAGCTGAAAGGTCTAACCCGTTTTTTATATTATATCTTACTGAGATCCAATCAGTTTCTATGTCCTTATCCATTGGCAAATTTGAGATTATTTCGCTTAACATTTTTTCTCCTTTATTTTTTCATAATATTTATAAAAATTTATAAATTTTATAAGGCTGTATCATAAGTCGTTATTCCTTTAACAGACAAGAATGTCTATTCAGCTAAGTCCTTTTATTTTATGGTAGGTCTGACGCCCTCGTTCGACAAATTACACTAACAAATTGTCTTATGATACAGCCCTTTTTAAATCTCATAACTGTATTATTTACAATAAAATCCAATTATACCTCTAACCCTCATTTTCCCAAGAGGTAGGAAAATGTTTCTTCGCTTAATAAAAATACCTTCGACCCTGCCCTTGCCTTTAATATATTGCGACGTATTGAAAGCAATCGTAAGAACCCATCCAGCATTCTGCGTTTCTAATATTCTTTCTGTGTGACCAAAAGGAGTGCTATTCCTTCGCCAGATGATCAAATCGTGCTTATTCGCAAAGAACCTGACTTTTCTTCCTTTTTTCTTTGCCTCGTCGAACATTGCATTTGCAAGCCCTGTCCTCTTCAATGGAATATCTTCCAAACCTAAGTTCATTGCCAGAGCTGCGATATAGAAGCAATAATATTGCCCAGCAGCACAATATGCTTCACCCTTTTTCCTTCCGACCGACCGCAGGAACTTTACTATTAACTCGCCATCATTACTGCCTGTTTCCTCTATTATTCCCACAAAATTCAAAGCTGAATCCAAAGATGCTTCAAGCAATTGGCAATTGCAGGGAAGAAGATATTTCGACTGCGTAAATAGCGTGCAACTTGTTAATATTATTATTGCTATAATATTTAGTGTTTTCATTTTTCTTTAGACTAAAATTGAGCAATATAAACTCCGAGCACCGTCAAACCAACGCAAATATTAACACCAAGGAAAATAAGCCCAAGATTATTGCCGGCTGATTCTTTTGTAAAGTCTATCTTTGTATAGACATAGACTGCTAAACCAGAAAGAGCCAATGCAAGCGATTCTATGACTACGATAAGAAATAATGTCTTGATTTCTGCAATAGATGGATTGATAAGAGCAAAAGCTAATCCACCTGCTAATAGCCAAAGAACATTTCTCTTTATAAAATCTAATATATTTTTCATAATAACTCCTTATAATTCAGTGAATAAATCTAATTTATCATCATCGAAAATTCGTTTTGATTTGCTTTTATTAGAAATAATTACAGGCGGAGAACTTGTGCCGGGATTACTCGCTTTCAGATTAATATTTCCTCTTTGAAGCTCTTTGAGAATATCTAAGGCATTCTGCTTCCTTTTGTAAACAGTCAAGGGAATTGAGCTTTTGCTAAATGCAAATTCGTAAAGATTTGCAATAGCTAAATCAACAGAAAGCTTTAATATTAAAGGCTCTATTTCTCCTTCAAATGGAACTTCATATCTTCCAAGAAGCGATGCGTCAATCATAGTATCGGCGTATAGTATTGCTATATTGACTCTACCCTCGTTAATCTCCAGCCCTTGAGCGTCGCCGGTGAGACGAGCCAGTTCAGACTGGCTCATCTCCTTTAGTATATTATTAATGCTTGAGTATGCCATAGCTCTATCAGAATTGGATTAAGGAACCAGCTTAATTCTAATAAATCCTGCACCTGAGCAAGCGTCGAGAGCTACGCCATTTACTGGGACTGTTCCACTTGCAGCCATAGCTTTACCTTGATCACTTGACGTAACTGGGACTCCCACATCTATAGCTGAGTCTGTTTCTACGATTATTGTCCCGAGCGTTACTACTGAGGCATAGTCACCATCCTTCCAATCTACCTCCGTAACGCCGAGAGCTAAGGTTTCCGTTTGACAAAGATTTCCTGAATAATTCACAAATCTGAACGCTGGCAAGTCCTCATTTGCTTTTATAGTTACTAATTGAACCGGCTGATATGTTTTATTGCTAATAGACATTTTACCCTCCTTTGATTAATGATTAGTGTTATAAATTAAAAATGCAGCATCCGGTGCAGTTACCTTGATGCAATAATTGTCTGTATTACGGATTATCTTAATCTTGCCTCCATTTTCATAATAAGAATCTACTTCCGGCTTACCTTCGCGTTGAAAAGTATAGCCGTAGCTGGGATTGAACTCCGAGCGATTTGATTTTTCGTTGCTATCAACAAATGCTAATACCATATTGTCTTGCCATACATCAGAGAAATTCTCTCCATCTATTGTATGGACAGCCATTCCAACATAAATATTAGGCACATCAATAAGTTCCGAAAGAATAGAGGTATTGATTTTTGACACTCCGGAATACTTCACCCTTTCGATAAGCTTCGGATGGCTAACCAATGCTCTATAGGCTGAGTCGCCAACAATACAAGTATTCGGATAGCGAGCTATTTTAGCTCTAACGGAAGCCATAGCGTCACGAATAATTTCTATGGGGTCAACATCGGTCAAAGAATAATCGTTCCAAGCTTCGGAAGAAGTGATACCCAGTTTTAGGTCGCTATCGAAATTATCTGGATTCTGGACATAATCGGCTGCTTCTTTCTCTTTTCCAAGAAGAAGTATGTCCATAAGCTCTTTCGTGATTCTCTGTTCGTAACGCGTAAAGTCGAAAGCTTCCTCTTCTTCGATATAGTCTATTGCTATTTCGACATCTCGCTCTTGAGTTTCGAATTCCTCAAGCGAAATGTCCGAAGGTGGTATCCTGTTCGAATCGGCTCTCACAGCTCGGATTGTATTGCGAACGAGAAATGCTTCCTTACCGAACATAGGGATTTTACCTTTTAGTTTTGGCACTGTTACAATTGGAAATAATTTAGATGAAACAAAAACATTATTGGAGTAGCCCTGAGCAATAGTTGTAAGCACAGGGTCAACAATCCTTAAGTCATCAATTCTTGAATTCGCCATTTTATTAACTCCTTAATTATTAATAAGTAAAATTAGATTTGTTAGCAATGATAATTGCTTCTTCATAGCTGATATTTGGGTTTTCGACCTGAATTTCCTTAGCAAGCTCGTGCAACCTAAGCCGCTCCGGAATCGTGTTCTTATAGGAAAAATTGGAAGAGCTCTCTTCTGTCTCTTGCTTTGTAGCAATTTCCTTCCCTAATAGAATAGGCTTGAGCGAAAGCACAAAGCTTTTTATTCTATTGGTAAGAGAATAGTCCATAGAAGAGACTTCTTTATTGATTTTCTCTTCCAATTCTGCCGTTTCTTCGAGTAGAGTGCGTAACTCCGCAGTTTGATGTGCAGAAAACATAGAGCCATTGATAGACTTTAATGTCTTTTCAGCAAATTCTTTGAACGCTCTCTGGCGATTCTGCTTGTTCATTTCGCTTATTTTTGTTTCCAACTCCTTGTTTGTTTGTTCCAAACAAGAAATTTTCTCCTTCAATGCCTTGTTTTCGGCTATTATTTTCTCAGTTTCTGCATTGCTTTGAGCTTTTGAATTCCCTTGTTCGTCATCGGCATCGTCGAACAGAGAAAATTCATTCACGAAATTGGCAAACTCCCCCTCGCTAAATCCGAGAAAATTAAGTCCTTTAACAGCAGGAGCCACAGCCCCTAACAGCCCAACGTGCCTAAGCGTTTTGTCTGGATAAAGAGCAATCGAAACATTTCTGTACCTTCCACTTTTGAGGTCTTCAAATATCTCGGAAGAAACAGCACGAACCTTTGCAATTAATCGGTCTCCTCTCGTAGCAAGTCTCTCAATCCAACCATAAGCAGGATCATCGCTCTTTGGATGCCCTTTGACAAGGGGAGCTTCGCTCTTACTGTCGCTCTGCACCCTATTGTTGTAATGCTCGGCTATCTGCAATAAATCCTCTGCTGTGTAGGTCGCCTCTTTACCAGAAGAATCCGTGTGAGTGCCTGTTCTGAATATTTCAAGCCACATTTTACCTCCTTTTTTTGTTTTACAAAATTGTCGGAAGCAAAATTATATTAAGCGAAATGGAACCACAAGGAAACTATTCCAGGAATAGTTTCCGAACCGTTTCAAAAATATTCCATTTTTGCCCGCAAAGCAAGTGCTACTCTATGATTATCGCCAAAATAAAAGAAGACAATATATGTCAATTGTGATTTTATTAAAAAAAATTAATTTTTCAAAAAAGCTTTAATCTTTTATATTTTTTTTGAATTTCAAACAAATTTTCTTAATTTAATTTTTTTAAAATCACTAAGATACAATATGGACAATTCATATATAAACGATGTCTATGAAATATATGGCAAAAAATTCAAAATACTAATTGATAAAGATGACATTTCCAAACGCGTTGAGTTTATCGCCGAGCAAATCAATCAAGACTATAAAGATAAAAAGCCAATATTTTTAATAGTATTAAAAGGGGGAATGTTCTTTGCTTCCGATTTATTGAGACATATCAAACTCGATTGCGAAATTGATGCAATTCGAGCGAGAAGCTACGGCAAATCAATGAAAAGCTCCGGCAATGTCCTTCTGGAAATGAAAATTGAAATTGAAAATAAGGATGTTATTATTATCGAGGACATTGTTGATACGGGATTGACATTGAAAAGACTGATAGAAAAATTACAAGAGATGCACCCTGCTTCTATCGAAACAGCTGCATTTCTTTCCAAACCAACACAAAAAAAATATGATGTAAGAGTAAAGTATATCGGGTTCGAGATTCCTTCGGCTTTTGTAATTGGCTACGGCTTAGATTATGCAGAAAAAGGTAGGCATCTTCCTTCTGTGTATTCTTTAATAGATTAATAAGGTTGAAATGGAGATAATCAATAAAATTGCAGATATGCAAATGCTCTCATCAAAGCTTCGCAAGCAAGGAAAGACTATTGCTTGCGTTCCAACTATGGGCTACCTGCACTCAGGTCATATTAGCTTGCTAAAAAAGGCAAAGGAGCTTGCTGATGTTGCTATTGTTACATTGTTTGTAAATCCCACTCAATTTGGACCGAGCGAAGATTACGATAGATACCCCCGCGATTTTGATAGGGACAGAGAATTGTGCTTCAAAAACGGTTGCGACTACCTTTTCAATCCCGAAGTAGAAGAAATGTATCCTGACGGCTTCAGCTCTACCATAAAAATTGGCGTCGTAACTGAAAAGTTCGAAGGAGTCCATCGTCCAGGCCATTTCGATGGTGTCGCTACCGTCGTCGCCAAGCTATTCAATGCGACATTGCCCGATTTCGCCATTTTCGGTCAAAAGGATTACCAGCAAACCCTGCTCATAAAAAAATTAGTGAAGGACTTGAACTTTCCAATACAAATAATCGTTGCTTCTACTATTCGCGAAGCTGATGGTCTTGCATTAAGCTCAAGAAATATATATCTCAGCCCTCAAGAAAGGCAAAAAGCTGCCATCATACCTAAATCCTTACAAAAGACTATCGAAGCAATAAAAAATGGCGAGAAAAATCGCAATAAACTCAACGAAATCCTACGAAATTCTCTAAAGCAAGTGCCGGACATAAAGATTGATTACGCAGAAGTTGTGGAAGCTGAAACATTGAAGGAATATTCTGAATTTACATCGAAAATGCAAGTCGTAATTTTAGTTGCACTTTATTTAGGCAGAACCCGCCTCATTGACAACGAAATAGTGGAAATCCCATAAAGAAGAGGCAATTAGATCATCGCCTTCCCCTTTAATGCACCTTGCCTCTTGCAAGTGAAGCAAAAATGCCTCCAAAGCAAAGTACCGCAAATATTATAAAAATAGTTTTTATCGAAAGTAGAAAATGCGGATGATATTCAGGTGTGATTTGCACCCGTCCTATTATCAAGGCAAATATTAGCATCGCTATTCCCATACTAAACATTTGCCCTGTAAGTCGCATCGTTCCGAGAGTCCCTGAAGCCACTCCATAGAATTTCTTCTCGACTGAACTCATAATGGCATTGGTATTAGGTGACGAAAAGAAAGCAAGCCCCAAACCAAGAATGACTAAGCCGCAAATAACCAAAGGCAACTCTGTCGTTTTATTAATAAAAGAAAAAATCAGCAACGCAATTACAGTCAAAGCCATCCCGATAGATGAAATAATTCTCGGCTCTGCCTTGTCGGATAATCTGCCAATAAAAGGTGAAAATATTGCCATTATCACAGGTTGACACACTAAAATCAAACCCGCTTCTCGTGGTGTAAGCCCTTTGATATATTGAAGATATAAGCTTAAAAGGAAGGTTACCGCAAATGTTGTGCTATAGTTTATAAGTGCTGCTAAATTTGAAAAAGCAAAAACCGCATTGTTTTTGAAAAGTCTCATATTCAAAACTGGATTGCTAATTTTTATCTCCCATTTAAAAAATACAAAGAGCCCAAGCACACCTATAAGAATTAGAATATAGCCCAAAATATTCGGAAGTTGAGAAAGACCATAGATTAACGCAACAAGAACGATAGCATAGATAATAGAACCGCCAAAATCGAACTTTTCGCCTTTTGCTTCTGCCCATTCGCCCTTTAATTTTAGGATTACTATTACAATTATGAGAAATCCAAGCGGTATATTAACCCAAAATACACTACGCCAGCCTAAATGATGTGTCAAAAATCCTCCTAAAAACGGACCCAGAGAAAGCCCTAAATATACCGATGCAGCATTAATTCCCAATACTTTCCCTCGCTCTCCCGGTGGATAGATTGATGTCAATATTGCGACGCCAGTGCCAAATATCATCGAGCCTCCAACCCCTTGTAGCACTCTTACTGCTATTAGGAAATACGACGACGGTGCTATTGCCGATAAAAATGATGATATTGTATATATCATTATACCTATCCGAAAAATTCTCTTTCTTCCATAAATATCTGCTACCCTTCCGATAGGCACCAAAAATACCGCCGCTGATAATAAATAAGCTGTTGAAACCCACCCCAAAAGAACCGCATCCATCGCAAATTCCTTACCTATCGAAGGCAATGCTATGTTGGTCGAGGAACCCATAAAAGGGGTTATAAATGATGCTAATGTTACAACAAATAACGAAGTCCTTCGATTGATTTTCTCATCATCAATTTTAACATTTCTATCTTTCATAATATCTTTATGATTTATTCCATAATTCTAAAATTCTACTACTTATGACTTTGCTTGCTCCTTGACGAGAATATACATAATTCTTAGCAATATGACCGAGCTGATCTGCTTCATTCGGATTTTCCATCAGCTCTTTTAGCCACAGATAAAGCTCATTGCTATCGCGAACGGTATGGAGGCAACCGAGCAAAGCAAGATCCACAGCATCAGGGGAAGAGCTTATGTTGCTTCCTGCTGCAAGAGGAATGCCATAGCCAGCTGGCTCTGTAACGCTATGCACTCCATCGCCGAATGCTCCTCCTATATAGGCAACTTTAGCATATCTATAAAGTCCGAGCAGCTTTCCCACGCTATCCACAATGATAATCTTTCCCTTAACAAAATCCTTGAGCTCATTCGGAGTTGCTGGAAATGGCAATTTTTCAATTTCGCTTAGTAATACAGAGTTCTTCGCAAGCTTTCGTATTCTCATAATATTATTCTCCGTCGGCTCGTGTGGCACTAAAATCAACCTCAGCTCTTTGCCATCAGAGTTTAATCTATCTATAGCCGAAAATATGAGCTTTTCATCTGGCTCCCAAGTCGAACCAGCTACTATTACAAATTCAGACTCATCGAATAGCTCATAGCGAAATTTCGGGTTGGTCTTTGCATTTTCTATATTGGCAATAATACGGTCGAATCGTGTGTCGGCAAGGGTTTCCACTTTTGTTGTCAAACCCAAGCTATTGAACTTGTTGGTCTGTTTGTAATTGATTGTATATATTTCTTTAAAAAGATTAAGTGTTGAACGCAAAAATGACTTAAAGAAATTCAAAAGTATGCTTCTCGGAAATGTCGCATTTATCAGCAACGCAGGGACTTTGCTCGCTTTCAGCTCTTCGAGAAAGTTTCGCCAAATCTCATAACGTACGAAAACTGCAATATCAGGTTTTACCTGCCTTAGGAAATACTTCGTATTGCTTTTTGTGTCGAACGGTAAATAAACGACAGCATCAGCAAAGGGATAATGCCGCTGGTGATTGTATCCTGAAGGCGAAAAAAAGGAGCATACTGCAATTACATTTTCCCTCGTTCGCTTTAGCTCCTCAATCACTGGCTTTGCCTGCTCGAACTCGCCCATTGATGCGGAATGGAACCAAATCACAAAACTTTCCTCGGCGTTCAGCTTGCTTTCGAGCGGCTTCATGTCTTCCATCGAGCTTTTCCAGTTTCGCTCCCGTTCTTTTAGCTTCGGATTGAACAACTGCCATATTTTCTTTATGATTATTGCAATTGGGATAAATATTATATTATAGACAATTGAATGTATGCTCATTTTGCAATTCTATCTCATATATAATTATTTTTCATTAAAATTTCAATATTCAAAATTAATTACTCTTTTCGAATAAATATTGAAAAATAGAAAAAAAATAAATTTATGAGATTTACCTGTTTTTGTATGATGGGGAAAAGATAATTTTGCATTAATATTAATTAAGCTCTTGTTAATCTTATTCTTTGCGGTAACTCTTCACCGAAATACTTTTTAGCATTTGCGTTTCTGATTCCGATTTCGAGGTAGTCCATACTCCCAATATAAGCCACAAAGCTATTATCGGGGACATCAGAGTAAGTCATTGATATTCCTTCGATTAGTATATTTCCTAACAGAATCTTATAAGAATTAGAGCCAAGTTGGGATTTATGTATCGAAGTAATGAGATTGCCGAAAGCATCGCAGAAAAGTATTTCCCCTTCGATGTTCCCATTGCCATCAATATTGAAGAACAGCTTTGGTATCTTTGCTAAGCCATTAAAGTCAATTGGATTACCAAGTCTTGCGATGTCAATGCGATTAGCAAGATGAGCCGTTACAGGTGCGAAGACATCTCTTCCGTGAAAAGTCTTGCTCTTATGCTTGAGATGGTATTTTTCGTCAGTAAGGTCTATTGCTATTTGCGGCTTATGATTTTCCAAACAATAAGAAATAATGCCGTTGTCGGGGCAGACAAAATAGAAAATATCTGTTTTAACGGCAATAGCTCTCCTTTCGGAGCCAACATTGGGATCAATTACACAGCAAAAAATAGTTCCTTCTGGGAAATAGTCAACAGTATTAGCAAGAATGAAGGCAGCTTGCTTAATGTTCTGTGGCTCTATACTATGGCTTAAATCAATAATGTTTGCATCTGGGCAAATTTTTGCAATAGTAGCTTTCATCAAACCGACATAAATACTATCGCTCGAAAAGTCAGTTAGCAATGCTACATTCGGCTTTCGCATCTACATCCTTTCAGGTGCCGTAATTCCAAGAATAGACAAGCCATTTCGAAGGACTGTCTTAGTAGCTTTGCAAAGCCAAAGTCGTGCCTGCTGAAGTTGCTCTTCCACGCTAATGATTCTGCATTCGTGATAGAAAGAATGGAAAGCTTGAGCAAGTTCACGCAAATACTCTGGGATAATTTGAATTTCGAATTTTTCTGCCGCATTTAATATTATCTCAGGAAATTTGATGAGATATTTTATTAAATCAATCTCATAGGTAGTTTCGAGTAGCGACAAATTAGGATTTTCTGCAAGTTCTATTGCTTTTTCTTTTGCATTTTCGAATACAGAACAGATCCTTGCGTGTGCGTATTGAAGGTAGAACACAGGGTTCTTCTCGCTTTGCTCCCGAGCCAGAGCAAGGTCGAATTCGAGATGAGTCGAAATCCCACGCATTAGCAAAAAGAAGCGAACAACATCGGCTCCTACTTCATCGAGCAAGTCGTCGAGTGTGTACACCTTCCCTGAACGCTTCGACATTTTGACTTGCTCGCCCGCTTCGGTCAATGTTACAAACTGATGGAATAACACTACCAATTTACCTGTATCGTAGCCGAGTGCTTTCAGTGCCGCAAGCACATCGGGAACCGTTGCAATGTGGTCGGCTCCAAGAACATCTACCAGAAGGTCGTAGCCACGATTGTATTTCTCTCTATGGTAAGCAATATCAGGAAGTCTATAGGTCGGCTCGCCTGTTGATTTGACAATCACTCTATCGTCGCTCAAGCCAAGTTTGGACAAAGCAAGCCACAAAGCACCATCTTTCTCATAGACAATGGACTTTGCTTCAAGGTCTTCTATAACCTGAGCTATTTTACCATCAGCATACAAGCTATCTTCATTAAAGTAAATATCTTGATGAATGCCCATTCTCGCAAGAGTATTGCGGATTTTATCGAAGCACCAATTTTCAGCAAATTTTCGGCATACCTGCAAGTTATCTTTATTTTCTTCAAATAAAGAATTAGCATAATTTTTTATTAATTCATCGGCAATATCCTTTATATAATCGCCATGGTAGCCATCTTCAGGAAAAGGATAATCGCTTTCGCCGAGCAATTGACGATAGCGAGCAAAGACTGAGCGGGCAAGGTTGTTCATCTGATTGCCTGCATTATTGAAGTAATATTCGCGAGTTACATCCCAGCCTAACCATTCATAAAGATTAGCTATTGTATCGCCAATAGCAGCATTCCTTCCATGCCCAAGATGTAGCAATCCCGTCGGATTTACGCTTACATACTCTACATTGGCTCTCTTTCCTTTGCCTTTTGTGCTTCTTCCATATTCTTCGCCTGTCTCCAATATGCGTTTCAATGCATAAAAATAAAATTTCTTGCTGAAACGAATATTAATAAAACCCGGATTTGCAACGCTTAAAGCTTCGACAATCGTATAGTCAACATCAAGGTTCTCGATTATTCTTTTTGCAAGCTCAAGAGGTGGAGTTTTCATCTGTTTTGCCAGACGCATTGCAATATTTGTCGAGAGATCGCCATAATCGGGATTTTTGGGAACTTCAAAAACTAATGGAATCTCACCAATAATTCCTATACGGTCAAGTGCTTTTATGAAAAGTGGCTTTACGTATTCTTCTTGCATAATTTTGCTCTATTTTTAATTTATTTTTTCAAAATTAAGCAACTTATTGCTATTTGGCAAATTAAAAACCGTATGTAAGGCTCGATTTGCTAATAAAATTTGCTTTCTTTCCAACAGGCAAGGAACCCGTAACAAATTGTAACATTTTATATATATAAGAAAAAGCGTCAACTTGGTCATCATATTTTCCATTAGGAAAATTTAGTAGCTCATTTTCAAATTCCAATAGCCAATGAGCTTGAGTTGGAAAAAAGACAGTTCCGCTCTCAAGCCGAGCAGACATTGGCAATGCACGTGTTACTTTATCGCTATCGGGAATTAGCTCCTTTATTGGCATACCTGCCATAAGAGCGTCTTGAATAAGGGCTGTCTGGTATTGCACTTTTTCTATTCCGATGATTTCCGGTCTCCAGCGATTTTGTATTTTTACGAGAATTTCCATATGCTCCGATGGTGCAAATCGCTCTCTAATAACGTCAAGCAACAAAACCTCATTTCTGGGTGTTACCGCAAATACTATTATTACCGTAAAGTCTGCCGTCTGGCTCTTGCTAACGGCAAGGTCAACAGTAGCAAGCACTTTGCAATCGCTCTTTAGCCATACTTTGCTATTGCCATTATTATTCGAATAATCTTGCTTTAAATAATAGCTGTCCTCGTCCTGCTCATAATATTTAAATCCGTTCCTCTTGAATATAAAGCCACCAAGTGGGGCTGGCACCTGCTGATATAAAGCCGAAAACCAATAATCTCCAATTGTCTTTTTTATTTCTTTAAGTGCTTCTATCGAGAATCTACCTTTCCAAAGTGCCTCCCCTTCCTTTCGACCAAGCACATCCTTACTGCCGGCTATTGCCGGAATTTTTACCAACAGCCAAGCGTCAGAGCTTAAAAGCTGCTCTGAATGATTATGAAATAGCACCTCGTCCAACAATTCAGCAGAAGCTTCAACAAGCTCTTCATTCTGAAAAATCCTGCCGCAAAGGTCGTCTTCGTTCCAGCGGGTCATAATCAAAATAATAATTCCATTCGGCTCCAGCCGTGTGAAAGCAGTGGATTTGAACCAGTTCCAAACATTATCCCTATAAACAGGGCTATTTGCTTCTGCATCATTTTTAATTGGATCATCAATTATCAAAAGATTAGCTCCCTTACCAGTGATTGGACCCCCCGCACCTGCACAATACATCCCGCCTTTCCGATTTTTTATATCGAAGCTACTCGCTGATGACGACGTTGGGCTTATTTCGATATCGAAGAGCTCCTTGCCACATCTATCTATTGTATCTCGAACCTTTCTACCGAAAGATGCTGCAAACGTAGCCTCGTAGCTTGTCAGAATGACTCTATCATCAGGATAATGCCCAAGATACCACACCGGCAGGTAATGCGAGATTAACTCACTCTTTCCATGCCGTGGCGGCATATTCACTATAATCCTTTTAGGGTTCCTTTTGATGCTCGCTGCAACAAGTATCCTATCCAGCAATGCTATATGACTCGGATAGTTCCAACGCCCTCTATTATACCAATATGCAAGCCAGCCAGGACTTATATTTTCTATTAGTCCCATATCAGTTAATCCTTTTTTTGTTACAAATTATTGCGCAATTTAAAAGAAATAAAAAAGAACCACAAGGAAACCGTTTCAAAAAAATAAATTCATTTCACTCGCCGGAATCTGCGTCTATTCCTCACTTTGCAGGCAAAATAATATAATTTTCAAAATTATTTTTTAAGCCAAAATATAAAAAATAAAAAAAATTTAATATTTTTGATTTTTTAAACATTAAAAATATAAAGTTTAAAAATGAAATATTTGAAAATCAATCTAAAAATAATCCTTACAATAATTCTCTTAACATTTTTTCTAAATGCTTGTGCTAAAGAAGAAAAGCCAAAGCTTTACATAGCCCTTTCCAAAGGGACAGGAGGCGAAAACTACGAAAGGTATTCAAAATGGCTGACCTCCTACGATTCCACAATCGAATGCAAGGATTTATATTTCCTCGACTTAAAAGATGCAATCAACACACTCGATTCTTGCAGTGGACTCCTTTTAACAGGTGGACCCGACATCCATCCATTTTATTATAATAAGGAATACGATACTTCAAGGTGCGAAATTGATAACCATCGAGACACACTCGAATTCGAGCTTATTAAACGAGCAATGAGCTTAAATATTCCCATTTTAGGCATTTGCAGAGGCGAGCAGATTCTAAACGTAAGCTTCGGTGGCACATTGATTGTTGACATTCCCCAAGATTACTCCACCCAAGTTACACATCGCTGTCCAAGACCTGATACTTGCATACACAAACTTAGAATTCTCAAAGGCTCTCTACTGAATAAAATTTGCGGCGTTGATAGCGGTACAGTCAATACAAACCACCATCAAGCAATCGAGTTCGTCTCCGAACAATTCATTATAACTGCTTTCGCACCCGATAGTATCCCAGAAGCAATCGAGTGGAAGAACCCTCAGGGCAAACCCTTTCTTTTAGCAGTCCAATGGCATCCTGAGTGGCTGCCAAGAAACAATCCCTTGTCTTTTAATATCGCAATCCGATTTTTAGATGAAGTAAAAAAATATTACAAAAAAAATGTAAAAAAAATGTAAAAAAAGTGAAAAATTTTTGAGACGTTTTTGCAACTTAAGTGTCATTGAGTTTAAGCAGTGTGGAAAAACTGCAAAAGTTCTTTGACAATTGAAATTTTTTAACAAAAAAATGAAAAATGCAGAGAATTCAATTAAGTATTTGGAAATATAATAGAATTTTCGTTATTTTAAAGTTTTGTAATCATTGATGTTATAAAATAGTTTTAATTTTAGGTGAAAATATGCAAATACAAGGAAAAAAGATTTTAATACTGGGAGGATGGGGATTAGTCGGTTCGGCTATATGTCATAAATTAATGGAACATAACCCATCACAATTGATAATACTATCTCTGCATAAAGAAGAATCAGAAGATTCTGTGCGAATGCTAAGGAAAGAATACCCCAATGCACCTGCCGATATGTTCATTGCTAAGTGGGGAAATGTATTCTTCAGGAAACAATGGAAGGATAAGCCCTGGAAAGATATTATGCTTAAGCCAATGGAGAGACAAACCATAATCGCCGATGTTTTCAACGAACTCGATAACGAAATACTTGAGAATTCATCACTTTATAGTCTCCTCGTAGTAACCCAACCAGACATCGTTATTGACTGCATTAATACCGCTACAGCCATTGCTTATTTAGATATTTATTCAGGGGCAAAACAAGTGCAAAAAGCCATATTAGAGGGAAATTTGGACAGCGAATTAGTCGAAAAATTGATGTCCACAATGTATATTCCTCAATTAATTAGGCATATACAAATACTTTTCAGAGGATTGAACGAAGCCGGCTCTAAAATGTATCTCAAAATAGGAACAAGTGGAACCGGCGGAATGGGGCTTAACATACCCTACACACACAGCGAAGAACGACCATCGAGAGTATTGCTCTCAAAATCAGCTGTTGCCGGCGCCCAAACGCTACTGCTTTTCCTTATGGCAAGAACTCCCGGCTCACCCATTGTAAAAGAAATTAAGCCCACAGCTGCAATTGCCTGGAAAAAAATCGAATACGGCAAAGTAAAAAGAAAAGGAAACTTCATCCCAATGATTGACCTTCATCCAAGCAAAGCATTCAAGACAGATATGCCATTCGATTTAAGCAACAACGACAACATTGTCGAATTAGGCAAAGATTTAGAATCTGTCTTTATAGATACAGGCGAAAACGGTATCTTTTCCAAAGGAGAATTCCAATCCATAGCAACACTTGGACAGATGGAAATTGTAACCCCCGAAGAAATCGCACAATACACAATCTACGAAATTCTCGGAGGCAACACCGGTCGCGACGTCATCTCCGCTCTCGACAGCTCTACTTTAGGACCAACCTATCGCGGTGGTTTCCTCTTCAACAGTGCCATCAACAAAATCAATAGCTTAGAAAAGCAATACAACGTTGATAGCGTCGCTTTCGAAATGCTCGGTCCACCTCGCCTCTCTAAATTATTATTTGAGGCTTACATCCTTAAGCAAATAGCCGGCTCCATCAACGAAGTAATGGAATTCGAACCCAAAGACCTTGCTAACGAAGCAGCAAAACTCGTCAATTCCGATGAAAAACTTCGCTCCGAAATGCTCTCCATCGGTCTCGTCATACTAATGCCCGACGGAAAAAATTATCTAAGAGGAAAATCTGTTATCATCCCTTCTGGCGTTACAAATTCTATCAATATTACTGATTCTCTTCTCGAAAAATGGTGCTACGAAGGATGGATTGACCTCAGACCCAAAAATTTTGAAGATTGGAAGCGAAGATTCTCAAGAATTATCGAACAAGCCAACTCAATTGATGAACTCGACACAAGCTCAAGATTTGCCTTTACAAAAGATTATTGGGAAAAATTCAATACAATAGACCACGGTAAACTTGCCGCTTGGATTTTTGAATTTGAAGACAAAGGATGGAGATTTAAAAGATAAAAAAATAAAAAAAATATTTTTATATTAAAAACTTTTTTCGTATTATTGCCAGACTTGAATAGTGTGTTTTTTGAAAATAAATTAAATGTTGATTAACTAATAATTTACAGTACTTTATACTTACATATTTTTAGGAGTTATTTTTATGAAGAAGTACTTGCTACTACTCACATTCGTTTTCGGATTATTGCTGACAACCGACTTTGCAACAGCCGGAGATAAAGACAATCCCGGAGACGAAGCTTTGCGTCGAAGCTTGATTATCGAACCGAACTTCCCACCCGATAATTCAAGTTTCCCAATGCCTTTTACTGAAATTAACAATCCTGTAACAAGACCCCCAATTTCTACGGGCTACTACTTCGTTGATAGCGACGACGAAGCACCAGACTATTGGAGGCCTAACCCTGAAATCTTGGATACAAACTTCGAAAGAAGTATGTGGACAAGAATCATTCAGGGACCCAGGATGTTACCTCGCGAATATTGGGACAACAATCCCGATGTCGGATTAGGTTTCTTCCGCAATCCTGCTGTTCCAAATCCAGGACAAGGTAGCTATTTCGATCTACCAACTGACTCGACCGACAATGCTATCGCTGGTCCTATCAAAATAGGATTTGGATTCTACTTCAACGGCTTACGCTACGACAGTTTCTATGTTTCCACTAATGGAATTATCGCTTTAACAAATAGAAGATACTTCTATGATGCTAATGGGCAAAGGTATATTCCACCTGGAGCAACATCGGCTTATGACCCAATGAGTATGGATTGGTTCGTCCGTGCAAGATTAGGCGATGGATTAGATGACCCAACACCAGACGATTTTGGCTATCGTTACTCAGTTTTATCTGACAGAATAACAGACCAAAATGGCGGTATTCGTTACAATGGCGGACAGCTGAATAATACAAACGCTCAAGCATTCCCAGAGAATTGCAAAGCTGCTCTTATTGCTCCATTCTTTGGCAGTATGCACCTTTCACAGTTCTGGAAGGAAATGAATATGCCAGATAATCACGGGCAGGTATGGTATAAGCGTTCAACAAATGCTGATAAACTGATTATCTACTTCATTAATATAGCACCTAAGGGTACTATGTCAACTCCTTATGGTAACTATACAGCTTATCCAGACCTTCGTCCCGGCGACCAAAACTACGTATCTGCAAACGCTCAAGTAATCTTGAATCGTTTGGATAGTAGTATCACTATTATTTACGAGCGCTTTACAGGTATTGCATTTGTAAACGGTAGAGGAGTGCCTGCAAACACAATTTTCCGCTACAACTCAACCGTTGGCGTTCGTGGATTTGCTCGCCACGTCAATTATGGACAAGGTGGAGACCCAACTTATCCATGGGCTAATGAGTATGTCCAATATACGCACTACTTCAGTAACTATGCAAATCCAAATGCAGTTTTCCCACGCGACTTCCTTGCTATTAAATTCAAGCAATGGAAAAATGTTCTCCGCGTTGTTGACATTCAATATCGTATAAGAAAGCTTGACCCCAACGCAACGCTCGATTTCTCTGAAGAAGTGCCATCAACAAAAGCAAATGACTATGAATTGCTTGCTGGCGACGAAAGATTAGGCGCCCTACAGCCAGTTGCAATTTTGCAGAACCTTACAAATAATATCCAAGGACCACAAGGTGTCAACTACGTAAAGCAACAACTCAATTTCCGCGCCCGCTTCCGTATCGTGAACCTTGCAACCGGAAGAATAATCTACAATCGCCTTGTTCCAATTGATTCTACTTGCTTATCCTTACCAGATTCGCTACTTCAGAATTGCACAGGCGACGTAAACGTAAAAATTAGATATTCACAGGTAACAAAATCAAGTGGAAACTATAAAGCAACACCATTTAATCCTTTGTTGCCAAATAATTATAATGGTATCCCGCCATACGGCTATGTCCAGATATTCTTCCCACCATTCGAACCAAACGAGTTCGTTATTAACCAGATTGGTAGAATGCGTGCATTCATTATTGCAGATCCAACTGATCCAAGAACAGGAGCTACATTAAATGACCAATGGCCCTTCGACGATACAGCATCAGTGCGTATCTTCGTAATGAAGCGTTTGGAAGAATTCTCTGATGATGTTACTGAATACCATATCATTGAAAGAGTTCCAATGCCGAGCGTTTTGAAATGGGTCAACATTGATGCAGAGGTAGCTGCAGGCGATGAAGTATCAGACCACCCATTGCCACCAAGAGGCGAATATGCTGCTGCTAATAACGAAAACTTCAAATACCAATCTCCTGTTATCCGTATGAACAGATTGACGCTTCAAAGAACAGAGCCAGCAACTTCACCCGGTGGTGATCAAATTCGTTCTTTCCCAATTGACTTACGCAATAGATATGGCGCAGTGCTTTCTCTTGCTGTTCAACGTTCCGTCAAACAAAGCGATTGGGCAAGAGGTTGGAGCGACCAACAATGTATTGCCCCTGAACCAAGAACCGTTGTCAATGGCGACGTCTTCTCTGTATGGACAAACTATGCTAACTCTGTCGCTAAATATTTCGATAAAATTGTCGTTGAATTAGCTCTTCCAAGCGATGACGGAGTTAACAGAATTTGCAATATCACAGACGATAAAATGTGGAGAACTCACCCGAGAAGAGGCGGAGCAAAAGCTATAAATACTGTTTCTGCTTACTCACTATTCGGTGCTGGTGGAGCGCAACGTGCCTTCTTAGAAACAGACAAAGACTCAACTTTGGATGAACCAAAAGATGGTCTCTTAAATAGCTTAAGACCAGACATTTACGACGATGGTATTGACTTTGAATACAAGAAAATCTTCGTAGCAATTCCAGATACATTTATCAGCTGGAGGAACGAAGGCGCTAAGAATATGCGCTTCCGTATTAGAGTCTTAGCTGATAATCACAAAGCAAAAACAGGCTGCGTAACCTGTATCCCTGACGACGACGATCCATTCTTTGTTGATAACGTAAGAATTCTCTTCCGCTCTGAAGTTACAGATATGGAAGTCTCCTCTGTTACCGTTCTTTGGCCCTATTCAGTTGCACCTGCAAGCCAGGCTATCAAGATACCTGTCAGGGTTAAAGTGAACAACAATACAAGTGTTACAGCACCTGCATTCTTTGTCAAAGTAAAAATCTACAAACAAGGAACGAGCGATCCAATCTACTGCAGAAGAGAACAGATACCATTCCAACCCGGTGGAACTGAACTCAATGTAATTATGCCTAACTGGGATGCTCAAAAGACTGGTGAAGGCAAATACAAGTTAGAAGCTATTGTTACCGTTCCCGGCGGCGATTTAGAGCCAAAGAATGATACAACATATTGGGAAACAACAATCAAATTCGGCGATGTATTTGCATACGACCCAGCAGAATCACCACGTAGCGACGTTCCTGACCAAATGTTCACAGGTGTCGCAGGACGTGGATTGAATATGTACGGCTTTGCTGCTGGTGGTTATGGTAGCGTCTATGGTCCTTCCGGCGGTTATGATGAAAACCAATTAGGTGCTGGCTACATCGGTGGTAGTGGTTCCGGTCAAATCGCTATGCTATTCGAACTCTCACAATCCGATACCGTCTATGGATATAAAGCTTTCTGGGGTCTATTGAACGGTGCACTTGATGATATATCCTTAGCTATATATACAGACCAAGGTCAACCCGGCCAAATTGTTAATGGTTCACTTATATTCAGACAAAGATGTCTCGACGATATTCGCAAGTTCCCATACAATGATGAATATGTAACTTACATTCTCGACAATCCTCTTGTCCTTCCTGCAGGCAAATATTGGTTTGCTGTAGGGCAAATGGGTGAAACAGGTATGGAGCTTGGCGCTTCCAAATCCAGAGTTGGTATGAGAACGACAAGCATCTACATACCACCCCCAATAACAATGACTGGACCCGTAGGAGGTAGCGGTATTCACTTAGTAATCGAAAAGACATTTAGAAAATATAACCGCGCCCAAAACCTTATTAATAACAACTTCTTCGCTTTTGAAAATACAAGAACAAGCGGCACCTGGATCCAATTTATGCCTACAATAGGAAATCCGGCTTACGCACACCTCCATCACTTTGGTATCTCTCCAGCAGATAACTCAACTGCTACTCTATCACGTGGTACTTGGATTCCTATGATTAGACCTTACCTTGGCACGAGACCTGCTGGCTTTAACCCGAAACCAATGTTCTGTCCAGATGACATTCCAGTTGAACTTACCTACTTCAACGGATATGTCCGCAATACAGGCATTGACTTGTTCTGGGAGACCGCCTCAGAAATCAATAACTACGGATTCTATGTTGAGCGCCGCCTACTTGGACAAAGCGATGATGATTGGCAATCACTCGGATTCGTAAAAGGTTCGGGCAATTCAACATCTGCCAACAGCTATAACTTCCGCGATAAAAAAGTCGTAATGAACAAGACTTATCAATATCGCCTCCGCCAAGTTGACCTCGACGGAATTCAATCCTGCGAAGGATTCTCTAAAATCGTTACGATTAAGTTCGACCAAATGGGTGAACTAATCCTCGACCAGAACAATCCAAATCCATTTAACAATCAGACAACTATTAGCTTCACGCTACCAGTTGCTGACCAAGTTAAACTCGAGGTCCTCGATGTCTATGGCAATGTTATCAAGACATTAGTTAACGGCAATCTTAATGCTTCTAATTATCAATATATCTGGGACGGAACAAACAATTCCGGCAACCAAGTTGCAAGCGGCACATATCTCTACAGATTGACCGCCGGCAACGAAATTAGAACATCTAAGATGACTTTGGTTAGATAATTGTTCTAAAATTCAACATTATAATAGCCCTTTGCCTTTTGGTAAAGGGCTATTTTTCATTATTTAATTAAAAATTATATGAGCGATTCAATTTTTACTAAAATTATTAAACGTGAAATAAAAGCAGATATAGTCTTCGAAGACGAGGAAATCATTGCTTTTAACGATATTAACCCACAAGCTCCAGTACATATTCTAATTGTACCCAAAAAGCAAATCCCTACGATAAACGACTTAACCCCCGACGATGCTGAGCTTATGGGGAAAATATTGCTTACTGCAAAAAAACTCGCTAAGGCAAAAGGTATCGAACAAAACGGCTACCGCCTCGTGTTCAATTGCAACGAATGGGCTGGGCAATCAGTCTTCCATATCCATTGCCACTTGCTTGGAGGTAGAATATTCAACTGGCCTCCCGGCTGATTCTTCAACTAATAATTAAAATTATGATTGACACTATTTTAGAAGCAAAAAGAATAATTCAAGAAGAAATAAACTCGCTTTTAGCTGTAAAAAACCGTTTAGACTCTAATTTTCTAAAAGCAGTAGATTTTCTCGTAAATGCAAAAAAGATTATTATTAGCGGTGTTGGAAAATCCGGTATCATAGCTCGAAAAATCGCTGGCACCTTTGCAAGTATAGGATTAGAAGCTCATTACCTGCATCCTGTTGATGCTCTGCACGGAGATATTGGAATCGTCCAGGAGAACAATATAGTCCTACTCCTTTCCAAAAGCGGAAGCACAGAAGAAATCATTCGACTCGTTCCATTTCTGAAAAGCAGAAAAGCAAAAATCATCGCTTTAGCAAGCAAAGATTCATTCCTAAGCAAAAACTCAGACGTCTTCCTCGATTGCTCTATCGAAAAAGAAGCCTGCCCACTCAACATTGTGCCTACAAGTAGCGCTGTCGTTACAATGGCAATCGGCGATGCTTTGGCTCTTTGCGTTATGCAGATAAAAAATATCACTTTAGAAGATTTCACACGCCAGCACCCTCTCGGACAAATCGGCAGAAACAACATCCTTCAAGTGCAAGACATTATGCACAAAGAAAAGCAATTGCCAGTCGTAACAAAAGAAATGCCATTCAAAAACGCAATCCTCGAAATAACAGATAAAAACTTGGGTTGCTGTTGCGTTGTTGATAATAAAAATCACCTTATCGGCATTATTACAGACGGCGATGTCCGACGTGCCTTGCAAAAATTCGACGATATTCGCAACCTAAGAGCAAGCGACGTAATGACTTATAACCCTATTACTATCGCTCCCGATGCCTTGCTTGGAGAAGCCTTAGCGAAAATGGAGCATCGCACAAGCCAGATTAACGTCCTACCTGTCGTCGTTAGCGACAACACTTGCATCGGTGTCATTCGCTTGCACGACATCGTCAGAAGTGAACTTTAAACGCAGCATAAGCTCTTTGCTGTAATTTCAATCTACTTCTCTGATGCAATATCTTATTGATTAGTTCTTTTCGCTTTTTCTTTATCCAAATTGGGTCATCCAGCTTTCTTATATACAATAGCGGCTTGTTCTCAAAAAGCTCTTTGATTTTTTGCTTCATTTCCGTTACCGAAGACTCTAATACCATAAGTCTTTCCGTGAGAAGCTTTTCCTCGCTCGACACACTGCTATAGAATCGGCAAATATCAAAGCAAATTGCATTGTAAAGCTGTGAGATTAAGAAATAATCAGAATTCTTATAAGCTAAAACTAAAATATTCCAAAAACGACTGAACATAGTCGCATTATTCGAGGCGTCAGGATGGAGACACTTCACTATCGAATAATACTTCCGCTTTATATCAGCAACATCCTGCTTAGCTAAGCTACCGCACCCCGAAATAGCATTGTTTCTACTGCAACAACAATGGCTTAAGGGCTTGTTCTCATTAAAATGGAATACAAATCGAAACGCCTCAGTAGTTGCCGGATTTCCCTTAACCGCCCTATCATAAAGGGAATTGAGTTTCTGTTCGATTCGGCTTGAAGCCTTAATCATAGCATCAAGCTCCGCCTCGAACTTACCAAATAGTCTTCGGTACTTTTCTTCTGTTTTTGGCAGAAGAATAGAATTTGCATAGTGCCAATATTCGATCAAGTCGAGTAGCAAAGCTTGCATTCTCAATGCTTTAGCTCTAAGAAGCTGTACCAATGGCTCCCCTTTCACTTTTCCCACCTACGCAAATTAATTAATATTTCAATATTCAATATTAGAAAAATAACAAAAAAAATGATGAAAAGAAATATTTGAGGGAAAATATTTTTATTAGAAATATTATTTTTATTTTACTAATTTTACTAAGTGTTTGATAATAAAAGGTATATATTTCATTAATATTCTTTATGAAAATAGAATATTTGCAAAAAAAGTCATTATAAAATAAGATTCTCAAAAGATAGAGCTTTTTCACAACAGAAAATATTGCAGTCTCAATATTTATATTTAATTTTGCATTATTGACAAATTAAAAAAATTGAAAATTGAGAAATTATGGCTTTGAAAAAAATAATACCGGCTCGTAGAACAAACGAAATAAAATATGCAATCAGAGATATTATTGTATTAGCCAACCAAGTAGCAAAAAGTGGCAAAGCAATGCTCTATCTGAATATAGGCGACCCGAACGCCTACGACCATTTAACCCCAAGCCATATCATAGAGGCGTCCTACAAAGCAATGCTCGAAAACAAGAACGGCTATGCTCCATCCTCCGGGATTCCGACTGCAATAGAGTCTATCAAAAGAGATGCCCAACGCAAGGGCATAACCAACATACTCGACGTGTTCGTAACCACCGGAGCAAGCGAGGCAATCGAAATATGCTTGACTGCATTGCTCAACCCAGGCGAGAACTTCCTTATGCCAACACCGGGCTATCCTCTTTACACAGCTGTTCAGAGCAAACTCGAACTCGAACCCAATCCATACTACCTCGACGAAAGCAACGGTTGGCAGCCAGACATTGACGACATCAAGTCGAAAATAAACCCCAAAACCAGAGCTATCGTTATTATTAACCCAAATAATCCGACCGGTGCTGTCTGCACAAAAGAAATCTTAGAGCAAATCATAGAGCTTGCACTCGAGCATAACCTACTCATCATCAGCGACGAAATCTACGACAAATTGCTTTTCGATGGAAACAAGCATATAGCCATCGCTTCTCTCAATAAGGAAGTTTCCTGCGTCACATTTTCCGGGCTTTCCAAGAATTACATAGCACCAGGCTTCAGAATTGGCTGGGGCGTTGCTTCTGGCAAGCAAGAACTTATGGAGGATTTCCTCGAAGCCACAAACAAAATCCTTCGCGCTCGCGTCTGTGCCAACCATCCATTGCAATACGCAATACCTATTGCTCTCGACGGCAGCCAAAAGCATATAGAAGAAATGAACAAAATGCTAATGAAAAGGCGAGACCTCGTCCTAAACATAATCCAGGACATTCCGGGCATCAGCTGCGTCAAGCCCGGCGGCGCCTTCTATATGTTTCCAGCTATTGACGTTCCCGACGACTGGCAATTCTCCATCGAACTTATGAAAGCTACTGGCGTCGTTATTGTGCCAGGTACCGGTTTCGGACAACGTCCCGGAACTAATCACTTTAGAATCGTCATCCTACCAGATGAGGAAGTGCTTACAAAGTCCTTCTCGCTTATTAAAGATTTTTATCTAAAATACAAGAACTGACGCAATATTTTCACATTGTTTCCAATTCTTGTCGCTCGATTTTGTTCTACATCTACATCAATATTCCTTGCTAAAATAAAGGAATGAATTCAATATCTTATCTACAATGAAAAATAAATATTCATCATTAGAACCCACTTAAATCTTTATCAAGTATTAATTTAAAATATTGTAATAATACTTTGAGAAATTTTCAATTTTTTCAGTACTACTATAAAAAATCCACCTAAAATTTTTTTAATTTTAAAAATTAATTATTATATTTGTTATGTTTAAAAAGGGAAAGAATAATGAAATCAATAAATTTGAGTTATAAACCCTTCGGAAGCTTTGCTCTGTTCTTTCTTCTCTTTAGCATAAATGCTCACAGCCAATCGCTTTCCATTTTCGATATTGATACATCGGGCTTCCCTATTATAAAGGCAAAGTTCTATGCTTTCGATGAAAAAGGCAATCAAATCACAAATCCATCTCTGCCTGATTTTGAACTAAAGGAAAATGGACAACCAAGAACAATAACAAATGTCTCCTGCCCTGCACCCAAGCCAGCTGTGCCAATCTCCAGCGTGCTGACTATTGACGTAAGCGGCTCGATGAGTGATGGCGGCTTGAACATTGCTAAAGCTGCTGTAAGCGTTTGGGTTAATACGCTCGACCTTAAGAAAAGCGAATGTGCCATAACCTCATTTGATTCTTGGAACTACCTCAATCAGGACTTCACAAAGGACAAGAACTTACTATTAAATGCAATAAACAGCTTAACTCCAAAGGGGGGAACTGACTACGACTTTGGCTTGCTCAATCCCATTGCAGGTAGCTTGCAGATTTCAAAGAATGGCAAGAATAAAAGAATTGTTGTGTTTCTTACCGATGGAATGCCAAATCGTCTGCCAGATGTGAACGCAATAGTTGCAGAGGCAAAAGCTCAGAACTGCACAATCTATTCTGTTGTTCTCGCTATGCCCTGCCCACAATCTCTTAAGGATATATCGCAACAAACCGCAGGCCTGTGGTTCGAGAACATAAGAACAGAAGAGGAAGTAAAATATGTGTATCAGCAAATACTATTCATAGCCCAAAGCGTTGACCCCTGCACTATAGAATGGGAAAGCGGAATTACCTGCTATTCGGGTATTACGAATGTAGAATTAAGATTTACGAAATTAAGTTTGGAGAAAAAAGCAAGCTATAACGCTCCAAGTAGATCTGTGGCTCAACTGCAAATCATTCCCTCAACCATATATTTTAAGAAGCTGGAAATAGGAGTAAAGAAAGACACAATCATCACAGTAAAAGCAATAAATCACAGCTTCAATGTTACAAACATAACCCTATCTAATCCGGCATTTATAATAACGCCGACGAGCTTCTTTCTGAATGCGGGAGAAAGCAGGGACTTGACTTTGAGCTATATCTCATCAGACAGCGGCTATAACTATTGCAGCATAGAATTTGTAAATGACTTATGCCCAACGAAATACTATGCAGGCGGCGGTTATCCGGGCAAAAAGCCAAAGCTCAGGACGCTAAAGCTATTGCATCCGAACGGTGGAGAGGCATTCGTCGTAGGCAGCGATACAGTTATCACTTGGGAAGGAGTGCTACCTTACGAGCCGGTAAAGATAGAATACAGCACAAACAGCGGAGCAACCTGGCTCTTAATAGCTGAAAAGGCAACTGGCTTGAGCTATAAGTGGCATGTCCCCAAAACTCCGAGCAATCAATGCCTGGCACGTGTAACAGCACAGGAAAAATATGAGCCAATATGCTCGGATGTGCAAATAGGCGACCAAATCTGGATGGGCTGCAACTTGGATGTTGACCATTACCGCAATGGCGACCCGATACGGCACTGCATCACTGCTGATGAATGGCAAAACGCCAATGCAATTAAAGAAGGGGCTTGGTGCTATTATGATAATTCAGATTCACTTGGAGCAATATATGGCAAGCTCTACAACTGGTATGCTGTAAAAGACCCTCGTGGCTTAGCACCAGAGGGCTGGCATGTGCCGACTGATTTAGAATGGAAAGAACTGGAGATGTATTTGGGAATGTCTTCAGCAGAAGCTAACAGTTCTGGATGGCGAGGAACAGACCAAGGTTCACAGCTTGCCGGTAGGGCTGATTTGTGGATGGATGGAGATTTAAAGAACAATGCAAAATTTGGAACAAGCGGTTTTAACGCTCTTCCTGGCGGCTACCGCATAACCACTGGTACCTACTATAATTTAGGAAACTTCGGTAACTGGTGGTCGGCCACGGAGGTGTTTTCTCCGCCCAGTGATATCTACGCATTGTACAGGAACCTGAACTACAATAACAGCAATATCTGGAGGTACACAGCTATTAAGGAGGCCGGATTTTCCGTCCGTTGTGTTCGGGACAAATAAAAATGAGAAATTATATGAAAATATGTATGTTAGTAGCAAATAACAAATTATCACCCGTAGGGAACAGGCATGCCTGTTCCGTACAATTAAATGCAGTTGCCTGTTCCGTACAATTAAATGCAGTTGCCTGTTCCCTACAACCCGATAATGAACATGGGTTTTCCATACAGCGAGGACAAGCATGAAAAACAGAAAGAACATAAGATTGCAACATTATGATTATTCTCAACCGGGATATTATTTTGTAACGATATCCACAAAAGATGGAGAACATCTGTTCGGAGAGATAATTAATGTAGAAATGGCATTGAATGATTATGGAAGAATTGCAGATAAATGTTTGAATGAAATACCGGAACATTTTCCAATTTCCGATGTTGATTATTATTGCATTATGCCCAATCATATTCATGCAATCATTGTAATTAATGATATACCCGTAGGGAACAGGCATGCCTGTTCCCTACAATTAAATGCAGTTGCCTGTTCCCTACCACCCGATAATGAACATGGGTTTTCCATACAGCGAGGACAAGCATGAAAAACAGAAAGAGCATAAGATTGCAACATTATGATTATTCTCAACCGGGATATTATTTTGTAACGATATCCACAAAAGATGGAGAACATCTGTTCGGAGAGATAATTAATGTAGAAATGGCATTGAATGATTATGGAAGAATTGCAGATAAATGTTTGAATGAAATACCGGAACATTTTCCAATTTCCGATGTTGATTATTATTGCATTATGCCCAATCATATTCATGCAATCATTGTAATTAATGATATACCCGTAGGGAACAGGCATGCCTGTTCCGTACAAATAAATGCAGATGCCTGTTCCGTACAAATAAATGCAGATGCCTGTTCCCTACAAATAAATGCAGATGCCTGTTCCGTACAATTAAATGCAGATGCCTGTTCCCTACAACCCGATAATGAACATGGGTGTTTCCAACGAAACAAACAATTATTACCTGTTATTGTTGGTTCTTTCAAATCTGCTTGCTCAAAATTGATTCATCGTTTGGATGGAAATGATGCTTTTAAATGGCAAAAATCCTATTACGAACACATAATCAGAAACGAAAAAGAATTATATGAAATTAGAAAATATATTCAATTAAACCCAATGAATTGGAAATTTGACAATGATAATTATTAAAATGAGGGTTATATATGAAAACAGCAACATTATTATTAGTATCATTGCTACTATTAGTAATGCAAGCAAAAGCCCAAATTCAGTCCGATACTTCCGACGCTTTGTGGTCTATTGTTATGCCAGAGGCAAAATCGGATAATATTGACTTAAAGAAATGTCTTGTCGGCACTTACAAGGATTCAGTAGTTAATGAGTTCATAATTAATATTGGCAGCTATCCTTTTAGAGTAGTTACAATTTATTTCGAAGGCAACGATGCAAGATGTTTTTCTCTTGTCTCTGGGCTACCCCAATACACAATCGCAGCTGGAAATTCTCACTTCGCTGAGTTCCGATTTACTCCGGCTCGTGTCGGGCTTCATAACGCCTATGTCGTAACGATAACCCAAGCAGATACAATAAAATACAAAATTAAAGGAGAGGGGGTTCTGCCTAAGCTAAACGTTATGAATAGCATAATTGACTTCGGTGTAGTCGAACTTGGCTCTTACAAAGATACTTTGCAAGCCGTTACAATCAAGAACATCGGAGATGCCCCCCTCTTAATCACAAATACCAAGCACAACAAACCGAACGATAAAGACTTCACTAGCCTTGCCGGCGGTGGTTCTTTTACCCTTCAACCCGGAGATATCCGCAGAATGGATTTGCGTTTCACTCCTACGAACCCCGGTAGGACTAACGGCACACTCGAATTCTACTACAACGGCGAAGGAAGTCCAGCTGTCGTTCAACTCTTCGGAGAAGCTCCTTACTGCATCAAGAATATATCCGCTTCGTTTCACCCAAGCGAGAAAGAAATGTCCTTCGATTCTGTTCACATAAATGATATTATCTGCAAGCAATTAATATTAAAGAACTTAACAGAAGACGAACTGATTTACGATAGCATTTTCATCTTTAACAATTTTGAATACAGCATCCCACAAAGCCAGTTGCCACTAAAAATTGCCCCCAATGATTCTGTCGCTCTCAATGTGTGCTTTGCTCCACTATTTTTAGGCTCAAGAAAGGACACAATTGTGCTGTTCAACAATTGCGGATGTCAAATCATTCCCCTTAATGGCACCTCAATTCCCAACATCTACTCTGGCACTTCAAAATGCAACGCAAATATAGAGCTTACAACGGAAAAGCTGCAAAATATAATCATTATGCCACCCTTTCCTAATCCATTTCACGACAAAATGAGCATAATATATCGCATCAAGGAAGCAGGCGAAGTCAGCTTCGATTTCTATAATATATACGGCGAGAAGTTCTGTTCCGTAAGCAAACAACACCAAAGCACCGGTAACTTCAGCTTCGACTTTGTTGCACCTTCAGATATGATGCCCGGTATATATTACTGTGTAGCTCGTAAAGATAACTCTTCAGTTATTTTTAATTTCATTTATCTAAAATAATTTCAATAACTTAAGGCTCGCTTCATTACTTAATGAATTTTCATTATTTTTGCATAAAATTGCATATTCATTCCCAATCTTCATTTTTATTTTCTCAATTTTAAATAATAATTACTCTAAGTCGTTTTATTTATTTTATGCTATAAATGATATTTTTGAAATAAAAATTTTAATATGAGAAAAATTGTAACTACTTTATTTATAATATCATTATTCCTAATATCTTGCGATGGTGGACTTGTTCCGCCAGAACCGAGACCCAAGTCCTACATTGCCGGAACAGTCTATTTCATAAATGAGCTTTCGGATTGGCCTCCAGCCGATTCTTTAATCGAGCTTCGCGTAGTTGCATTCAAGACTTATCCCCCGAAAGATATAATCAGCGAGATAATCAACAAGCAAGCTTACTTCACTCTCGACACTCTGCCACGCTTTGTAGATTCCGCCAGTTATTATATTGATATTCCTGACGCTCCGACACCAATAAGCTATATAGTTGTCGCTCAGCGATACGGAACTATTCTGGAGTGGCGTGCTGTTGGCGTTTGGACTCTTACAGGCGACAAAACCAAGCCGTCGAGCTTATATTTGGATTGGGGGATGCACGCCGATAGCATAAATATTGAGGTTGATTTTAAGAATTTGCCTCCTCAACCTTTTCAATAACGCATTCTATTAAAGGAAATCTTTATGAAAGCTATGAAAAAAATCAATTTTGAGAATAATTTTCTAACAAATAAATTTTCATTAATACTAATTTTATTGCTTATTATTGCAAATACAAATGCGAAATCGCTCGAAAAGGGCTATTTTGCTGGAAAAGTCTTCGACGAGAAAAGCAATGCACCGCTAACAGGTGCCTCAATCAAGCTCGAAGGCACTGCTTTCGGTTCTGTTTCTGGCAAGCAAGGCAAATTCATTATAAAAGCTGTTCCCGTCGGCTCTTATAACGTCATAATTTCTTTGATTGGCTACGAATTAAAGAAATTCAAGATAGTAATTCCTGCCCGCGATACTTTCTTCGTAGAAGTTGGATTAAAGGAACAAGCTATCCAAACCAACGAAATAGTTGTCTCTGCAAATAAAAGGGTTCAAGCTGTTCAGGACGTTCCAATCTCAATCTCAGTAATAGACAGTAAATCAATCTCTGCTCGGAATAACATACTTGTAGATGAGGCACTTCGCTATGTGCCTGGCATCAAGATGAATGGCGACCAAGTGAGCATACGTGGCTCATCGGGATTTGCCTTTGGAGTTGGCTCACGCGTGGCTTATCTTCTCGATGGCTTCCCTCTGCTTTCCGGCGACAATGGCGACCAGAAATACGATGCCATCCCTATTTTTAACATTGATAAAATCGAAGTCGTCAAAGGTGCCGGCTCTGCTCTCTATGGCACTGGTGCCATCGGCGGAGTAATCAATCTTATTACTAAAGAGCCATCCACAAGCAGGGACTTGCGCCTGCGTCTTTTCTCCGGCATCTGGACAAGACAAGCATATGAGCAATGGAACTGGACAGACCAAATGCTTATGAAAAGTGGGGCTGACCTTGCTTTTGCCCAAAAGTTCGGCAACCTTGGCGTTATGGCTTCCGCAAGTCTTATCAAGGACGATAGCTATATCAAATATAATGACTCCTTCAAATGGAATGTATTCGGCAAATTGATTTTCGATTTAGACAAAGTAAAGCTCTCTTTACTCGGAAGCTATGCAGCAGACGACCACGCCGACTGGGTCTATTGGAATAGCTTGGACAGCGCCACGCTACCACCAACCAACACCGACCTAAGCGTCCGCATCCATTCCAACAAGCTAACTGCTTTTGCCGAAATGAAATACATCTTTACGAGGGGAATATTCCTCATTGTGCGAACCGGCTTGTTCAGAACTTACGTCGAGAATACCCTCGACCCACTCGACCCCGGCTATAGGCAATCCGATGCAATTTCGTCGAACAGCGAAGTGCTTCTGAACTCAATGCTTAGCGACAATTTAGCTTTGACTTCGGGCTTGAACTTCCAAATGAATTTGGTAGATGCAGTCATCTATGGCAAAAAGACCCAACTCTTTCTGGCTCCTTATCTTCAAGCCGAATACACCCCTATGACCCCGCTTATAATAACAGCTGGAGCCAGACTGGACATAGAAAATACCATAGGCGAAAAAGAGAAGCTCGAAGTTTCTCCAAAGATAGGGCTATCCTACAAATTGACAGACAACATTGCTTTTCGTGGCTCTTTGGGCAGAGGTTTTCGAGCTCCAACAGTTGCCGAGCGATTTATCTTTACTCGCTACAGTGGCTTTACAGTCGAGCCTAATCCAGAACTCATACCAGAGAGGAGCTGGTCTTTCGAGTTAGGTGCTAATGCCGATTTCACATTTCTTAAAATGCCTTTCCAATTCGATTTTGCAATCTACCAAAACGAACTCTACGACCTCATCGAGCCAACATTTGTGCAAAACCCAACCTCGCTCAACATCAAATTCCAAAACATAACGCGAGCAAGGATTAGAGGCGTTGAGTTGGGGCTTAGGGCTCTGCTTTTCAATTGGCTTGGGCTCGAAACTTCCTTCTCTGCAATGGAACCCAAAGATTTAACGCTAAACGAGACACTAAAGTTCCGCTCCAAATTTATGTGGTATTCAAAGCTTACCATTCCTTTGCAAATATTCGATTTGCAAATTGACTATAGATTCCTAAGCAAAGTCGAAACAATTGACGAGCGTCTCGGTTTGCAAATCAGAAATTACGACGCAAGAGTGCCAATCCACGTCGTAGATTTGCACCTCTTTCTAAACCTAAAAAAATTCACTGCTCTTAATATGAGGGTCTCGCTAAACGCCAAAAATTTACTGAATTATTACTACACCGAAATGCCGGGAAACCTTGCCCCAACTCGCTTTTTGAGCCTTCAAATTGAGAATAGTTTTTGAACCGTTTCCGAACCGTTTCCGAACCATTCCTTTGCTTTGTATTTTTCTATTACATAATTTTGATTGTAGAATTGATTTAAAAAACATTTTTTCATTCTATTTTTAATCTTAAATTTTATAAAAGCAATAGCAAAAGAATTTTCAAAATAAAAAATGAGCTGCGATTATGAAAGAAACCTATTATTTCCAGCACGATTATAACAGTCGTAACGACTTGAAACTCATCGCTTTGCGTTCGAAATACAAATCCAACGGGCTTGCATTCTTTTGGACTGTCATCGAGATGCTTCACGAAGAAGAGAGCCACTGCCTGCCGATTTCGGAGATTACATTCCTCTCCATTGCCGACCAAAGTGGCGTAGCTTCCGAAATCGTCAAGGAAATTCTCAACTACTGCATCGAAGTCCTTAAGCTATTCAAAAAAGATAAGCAAGGCAATTTCTTTTCCGAAAGAGTTATGCGTAATTTCCAGATTCGTAAGTCAATCTCCGAATCTCGTAGTCGCTCAGCTAAGCTGATGCACCAAAAGAAATTAGAAAGAAAAAGCAATCCTATTCTACTCGATAATTCCTCGCAAAATCCTGCTCTTCAAGAGCAAATGCCTGCAAATGCTTTGCAAAATAATGCAAAAGAAAAAAAAGGAAAGAAAAATAAAGTAAAGGAAAATAAAGTAAAGGAAAATAAAGAAAATTATAAAGATAAGAAAGAAAATAATATTTATTTTGAGAATAATGAATTAAATAATAAATATCTTGAATTTTTAGAATTTAGGAATGAACTTGCAAAACCGGTAACTAAAACAGCAATCAAAGAGCAAGTTGCAAAACTCAAGCTCTACGACAACGATACTGCAATTAAGATGATTACAAATAGCATAGTCAATGGCTATCAGGGAATCTTCGAGCTCAAAGAAAATAATTCTGGATCTGCAATCGGAAGCCAATTTTCTAACTCGAATGCTACAGGACGAGCTAATAATAGCTTTCAGACACAAATAAAATTTCTCAAAGAGCTAATTGAAGACTGTTCGCCAATCTTAGTTCCCAAATACAAAGAAGCAAAGTGATCGAAGCAACCATTTTTAGCTATAAGGAGTAAATATATGGAAAAACAAGACATACTTGAATTAGAAAAGCTCATAAAACAATTCTATGAGAAATACAAGGACAGGACATTCTACCTCTGGGGTCGTCCTTTCGTGTTCGATACTTGGGACACACTTCGCGAAGTCAAAGCAGAAGAAAGCGAAGGCGCAAAATGCCTGCACCATTACCTGCCATTCCAGCACTTTTTAGTAAAGAAAATGAAGGAGTTGGGAATATGACAGAAGCACAAATGTTCGAGGATAGCAATGAAGACAAGCAAGCAAAAGCATTCGAGCTATACAAAGCGACAAATGGGGAATTGCCACTGACAAAAATCGCCCAGCAAGTCGGTGCAAGCTCCAGAACTGTACAGCGATGGGCAAAAGCCAACAATTGGAAAGAGCAACTTACAAAGGAAAACAGGTCTTTGCAAAACCTTGACATTGCGACAGAACCCGATATATATCAAGAGATTATCAGCCGTGATGAGCTTGTCGTCAGCACTCAAAACCTACGCCTTGTGCTCGATTGCCTCAACGAAAAGATAAGCAAAGAAAGCGAAACGCTCAGCCAGATGAAACTCGATGACCTGCTCAAAATCGCTACTAACTTCTCCAAAGCTATCTCAGAGGCAACGAAAGCAATCGAGGACACAAAACCTCTGGAAAATCAAGAACCGAAAGAGGACGATATCGCTTGGCTGCACGAACTCATAGCCAAAGATCCCGAAACATTAGAGCTTGCTAACAAACTCCTGCAAAAATTAGCAGGGGAATAAATTGTGTGTCCCTCGAATAAAAATCTATTTCATCCCACTCATTCATTAGCTATATTGCTCATCAATTGAGGAGTATAAGCCCCCTTGCTTCCACATAGGAGCCAACCTTCAAGCGGTAGAAATACGTTTCTTGGTGCAAATTCTTTGCGTCGAAAAAGAGTCTATGCCCGCCTTCATCCATTTCGCCATCAACAAGCGTCGCCACTACTTGAATTGCAATACGTTTTGCTATGTATATATTTGATATATCTAAACTTAAGCACAACTCAAAATTAATTATCCATAAAAGAAACAATATGGCAATGGCTCTTGGCAGTTTCCTCGAGCGATTTGCTTTGGAATCGCTCAGCTAAAGGCAAAGTCTTCAGCAACTCAACATTTCCTTGCCTGCACCTTAGTTCCGAGATAGGAATATCGAGTTCGGCATACATTTTCATATAATCATCAATTCTGAGTCTATTTTGCGGCTGGATTGAGTTGTCAATCCATTTCCATTGTCTATCGGAAAATCGGAGGAAGTTGTAAATGCTAATAGACTTATCGAAATGGGCAAAATGGTCGGACATATCAATGAAGTGGCTCATCACGCCACCGTGCTTTTTTACAACTCGCCTGAATTCTTTGAGGATTGATGATAAAATCTCTGGATAAATATGCTCAAAAGTGTTGTTAGAATTGACCAAATCAACTGAGTTGTCTGGTAGAGCAATGCTTCTTGCATCTCCGATGAGGTAAGTAATGTTCAATCTTTTGAGCAACTCGTTCAAATGCAAATCATCGGAGCTATTCAAAAGATGCGAGAGGATTTCCAGTCTTTCGGGTTGGAAGTCGAGGTAATAATTTAGCTTGCCATCTTTTGAGTAGTCTAAAAACTTTTTGAGGGTTGCTTGCAAAAGCTTTTTTGAAGTATGCAAGGAAATATCTAAAGAAAAAATTCGTTCGCAGCCAATTAAAAACAAAGCAATGGGAACAATGGGATACCATCCAGTACCAATCTCCAAAGAAGCTAAAGGTGCGGCATTATGGGCAAATTGCTGGTAGCTTCTGATGTGGTTTCGGGCGTGCTCAAGTCGGTCGAAGAAGTATTCATCGCTAAGTGCCAAGCCCTTTGTTACATATTTCTGGAAAAAGTAATTTATTTTATTACTCAAAGGCAAGTAAGAGATTGACTTCTGAACTATGGCTTTTAGCACCCATCTTTTCATTTTTCTACTCTAAAAGTTGAGCTATTTCAATTATAAAAAAAATAAATTTTCAACATAATCACTACTAAATTAATACTTTTTTCTTATTTAAGATAAAATATTAGAAATATAAAAAAATATCAAGTCTTATGAAAATAAAAGCTGACAATATGGCTGACATAATGACACGCATAGCGACAATATGGCATTTTCATTTGCAATTATTTTACTTTACTACTGTCTTTATTGCCTAATTACTGTAATTATTTCATAAAATAAGCAGTTGGCACGAATTTTAAAGAGTATAATATTGAATTGTTAATTGAAAATTGAAAAAATTAATTGTTTAATAAAAATTAAAAAAGGAGATTATTATGACAATACTAAGAATTGATCCGAAACGCGAAATTGAAAGAGCCACCCGTCGTATGGGCGACTTGATTCGCGACATAGAAAAAGGGATAAGCTTCGAAGTCGGTGGATTTACTCCCAGAGTAGATATCATCGAAGAAGAGAAGCAGCTGAACATATTTGTAGAGCTTCCAGGCCTCGCAAAAGACGACTTCAAGGTCGCCGTTGATGAGGACAGAATGCTCGTTATCAAAGGCGAAAAGAAACGCACTGGCGACACTGAGAACAAATCCTACTTGAGAACCGAAAGGGCTTTTGGAGCTTTCTCACGCAGCTTCTTTATGCCTGATGGTTTAGATGTTGACAATATTTCCGCTAAGTTTAGCAATGGAGTTTTGGAACTCGTTGTTCCTAAAATCGAACCACCCAAACCTAAAGAAATTAACATTGAATTGTAAAACAATTTAAAAGAAAGGAGGAATAATTATGGCTATAGTAAAATTTGATCCTTTTCGCGGCTTCGAGAGCATCGTAAGAAGAATGAGCAACTTTATGGAGGACTTCGATAAAGGTTTTAATCTCGAGTTTGGCAACTTCGCACCCAGAGTTGACATTGCCGAAGATGAGAAAAACCTCTACATCCACGCTGAACTTCCCGGATTGAAAAAAGAGGACGTAAAAGTTAGCATTAACGAAGATAGAGTCCTGACAATCAAAGGCGAAAAGAAACGCGACGAAAAGTTTGAAGATAAATCCGAGGATAAATGCTTCATCAGAGTAGAGCGTAGCTTCGGCAGCTTTGTCCGCTCATTTATGTTGCCAGACAATATTAAAACCGATAACGTAAATGCGAAGTTCGAAAATGGAGTGCTCGAATTGACTCTCGAAAAAGTCGAACCAGAGAAGCCAAAAGAAATTCCCGTCGAGATTAAATAAGTTATGGCTTCTATTAATGAATATTTAAAAAATGAAAATAAGTTCGCAGGTTCCCGGCTCGAGCCGGGAATTTGCATATTAAATAAAGAAAGAAAGGAAGTGATTTTTTATGAGTAAAATAATCGGAATTGACTTAGGAACGACAAATTCCTGCGTTGCGGTGATGGAAGGCACCACACCGACCGTAATAGCAAACAGCGAAGGTTCTCGCACAACTCCTTCGATGGTTGCTTTCACTAAAAAAGGGGAGAGGATTGTCGGGCAAGCTGCAAAACGACAAGCTGTTACCAATCCTCAAAACACAATCTTCTCTATCAAGAGATTTATGGGACGCCGTCCCAACGAAGTGCAAGAAGAAAAGCAGATGGTTCCATTCAAAGTGGTACCAGCTAACGATGGGCATTCTGTTAGGGTAGAAATTGACAATCGTCTCTATTCTCCACCCGAGATTTCCGCTATGATTCTTCAAAAAATGAAGCAAACAGCTGAGGATTATCTCGGACAAAAAGTAACCGAAGCTGTAATCACAGTCCCGGCATACTTTAATGACGCACAAAGGCAAGCAACAAAAGACGCAGGCGAAATTGCAGGGCTGACCGTTCGCAGAATTATCAACGAACCGACGGCTGCTGCACTTGCTTACGGCTTGGACAAGAAAGGCAAGAACCAGACTGTTGCTGTCTATGACCTCGGCGGAGGTACCTTCGATATTTCTATATTAGAGATTGGCGAAGGCGTCTTCGAGGTTAAATCTACAAATGGCGATACTCATCTTGGAGGCGACAACTTCGACCAGCGACTTATAGAATACCTTGCTAACGAATTTATGAAGCAAGAAGGCATTGACTTGAGAAAAGACCCAATGGCTCTACAACGCTTACGTGAAGCAGCCGAAAAAGCCAAAATGGAACTTTCTCAAATGATGCAAACTGACGTCAACTTGCCATTTATAACAGCAACTTCTGACGGACCTAAGCATCTGAACATAACCATTACAAGAGCAAAGTTCGAAAGCTTATGTGCCGACTTGTTCAATAAGACTTTGGGACCTGTCGAGCAGGCACTCAAAGATGCAAAGCTCTCACCACATCAAATTGATGAGGTTATCCTCGTCGGTGGCTCTACTCGTATTCCCAAAATACAAGAGCTTGTCCGCAATTTCTTCGGTAAAGAGCCATCAAAAGGCGTTAATCCCGATGAAGTTGTAGCAATTGGAGCCGCAATTCAAGGTGGCGTGCTTGCAGGCGACGTTAAAGATGTCCTTCTGCTCGATGTTACTCCGCTAACTCTCGGCATCGAGACTCTTGGTGGCGTTATGACGCCAATGATACCCGCAAATACGACTATCCCGACAAGGAAATCCGAAGTTTTTTCGACTGCAACCGATAACCAGACCTCAGTTGAGATACATATCCTACAAGGTGAGCGCCCTATGGCAAGGGATAACCGTTCGCTTGGTAGATTCCATCTCGATGGTATCCCACCAGCACCGAGAGGCATTCCGCAAATCGAGGTAACATTCGATATTGACGCAAACGGCATTCTTGGCGTTACTGCTCTCGATAAAGGCACAAACAAGCAACAAAACATTAGAATTGAAGCATCCAGCGGGCTTTCGAAAGGCGACATCGAGAGAATGAAAGCTGACGCACAAGCTCACGCAGAAGAAGATAGGAAACGCAAGGAAGAAATTGATTTGCGAAACCAAGCTGATAACCTCGTCTATTCTACCGATAAATATCTGAGAGAATATGGCGATAAAATTTCGCCTGAAGCTCGCTTGCAAGTCGAGGATGCTAAAAGAAGACTCGAAACTGCACTCAAAGACAATCCATCTGATTTACGTGCTGCTCTCGACAATCTCAACCAAGTCTCGAGCAACGCTTTCTCGCAAATGTACCAGCAACCCGGCGCTCAGCAACAGCAATATGGCAGCCAAACCGGTCAGCAGCAATATGGCAGCGGCACCGGTAGTAGTTCGGGTTCGCAAGGTCGCTCCGATGGAAACGTCGAAGAAGCTGACTACACTGTCGTTGACGATAAGTAATCATAATAATATACAATTGCACAACAAAAGGGGCTGTCCAAAAACCGCAGCCCCTTTTTATATTCATCCGATAGCTCGAAAACATCAGATGAATGCAATACAAATACCCCCTGACCCTCTGCAAAAGGGCAGAATACTCCCCCTTGCCCCCTCAAGAGGGGGAATATCAATGCGTTGTAGGGGCAAGGCATGCCTTGCCCCTACGATCATCACACATTCGACGAGAAGGGTGTAGATTTGGAGGGGGCTGTATCATATGTTGAAAGTCTTAATAATTTGTCATTCTTGCGAAATTAGGAATCCTGTCTGGGAGAAGAATTATGGATTTCCTATTACTCGGGAATGACATCATTTCGTCTTTTGAGACAGCCCCAAAATCTTTCATTCAAGGTGTGGCACATCTTTTTATTATGGCAGGGATGATGAAAAATTTTGACAAATTATTTTGCACAATTCCCATTTTTATTTTAAATTTGTTATTTGAACTTAAAAGGAAAAATTATGAAAATGATTTTATTTGTCTTTGTTCTCTTCATTCTCCACTCTCAACTATCAACTGTCAACTGTTTTGCTCAGAGCCAAAAGTCCGACTCGGTTATTATAGAGGAGATGTATGAAGCTTACAATCAGGGCGGGGATACCCTGCTTGATGCTTATATTAATCAATATATTAACTTTATCAGCAATGATTTTATTAAAGAGCTTGCCAATAGGGGAATGAAATACCGAAAAGAACACTTTTTAATGTTTAGCTTAAAAGCGGCAATGCAGAAAGGCAACGACAGCATACTGGCATTTACTTATCTCCAAAATGGAGATTTCTTTTATTACACAAGTGACTTTCAGAATGCAAATAAATACTATGACCTCTCTCTTGAAATCTTTTTGCGGCAAAATGATTTATCCGGACAGGGCAATGTGTATTGGAGCAAAGGGGACATTTTCTTATATACATCTGATTATTCCAATGCTCAAATAATGTATGACAAGGCATTGATTTTCTTCGAGAAGGCAAAGTCCGACCTCGGACAGGGCAATGTGTATTGTAGCAAAGGGGACATTTTCTTAGGGACCTCTGATTATTCCAATGCTCAAATAATGTATGACAAGGCATTGATTTTCTTCGAGAAGGCAAAGTCCGACCACGGACAGGGCAATGTGTATAAGAACAAAGGGAACATTTTCTTATGGACCTCTGATTATTCCAATGCTCAAATAATGTATGACAAGGCATTGATTTTCTTCGAGAAGGCAAAGTCCGACCTCGGACAGGGCAATGTGTATTTTCGCAAAGGGGACATTTTCTTACGGACCTCTGATTATTCCAATGCTCAAATAATGTATGACAAGGCATTGATTTTCTTCGAGAAGGCAAAGTCCGACCTCGGACAGGGCAATGTGTATCAGAGCAAAGGGGACATTTTCTTACGGACCTCTGATTATTCCAATGCTCAAATAATGTATGACAAGGCATTGATTTTCTTCGAGAAGGCAAAAGACGACCTCGGACAGGGCAATGTGTATAAGAGCAAAGGGGACATTTTCTTACTGACCTCCGATTATTCCAATGCTCAAATAATGTATGACAAGGCATTGATTTTCTTCGAGAAGACAAAGCAAGACATCGGACAGGGCAATGTGTATTTTCGCAAAGGGGACATTTTCTTACGGACCTCTGATTATTCCAATGCTCAAATAATGTATGACAAGGCATTGAAGTTTCAAAGAAAAGGGGGCAATCCAATAAATATAGCTATTAGCTTGAGAGGAAAGGCAAAAACTTTAAACAAATTAAATAAAATTGCTGAGGCAAAAGATTGCTGGTTAGAAGCAATTACCATGTTTGAAAAAGCAAGAAAACAAGCGGGAGGCTCCGAAGAAAAGAAAAGATTGATGGAAGATCTTTCCTTTTCATACTACGATGCGGCAGAATTCTTTATTTACAACAGATACGATTCGAACGCCTTTTCAGTTTCCGAGAAGCTCAAGGCACGAGTATTCACCGACCAGCTTGCCGAAAAAGGCACAGACATCGAAAAATCAATTCCGCCGGATATGAAGAAAAAAAGGGATTCAACCGAAGGATATTTGAACTATCTGAACAAGCGTCTCGGCGAAGGGAAATTTACAAATATTGATGATTCCATTTCAATTGTAAAGGCAAAATACGCTACAGAAAAGGATTTGGAGCGGTTAGTGCTTGAAATAAGGACCAAATACCCTCTCTATGCAGTAGTTGAGTATCCACAGGCGGTTCCGGTTGAGACTTTGCAAAAAATACTCAAAGACGACGAAGTTGTGCTGGAGTATCTGATTGCCGATACAAATTCATACTGCTATGTCATAACCAAAAAAGATTATCGAATAATCAGACTGCCAAAGCCAAGCAGATTTTATAATGAAAGCTACAGAAAATACATCACAAATATGACAGAAGATTTCAGGTTAAAGGCAAGAAAAGGTTATTCAATTATACTGGCAAATGCCGACGTTAAATCTGGTTGCCAGGACTTGTATCAATATATATTCGAGCCGGTAAGGCAATATGTAACAGGCCAGAAACTGATAATCATCCCCGACGGCACCCTTGCCACAGTGCCGTTTGAGATGCTGTTCGACAGCAGCAGAAGCAAATATCTGATAGAGGATTATTCGATAAAATACTATCAGTCAGCCACCTTGCTTCATTTTTACCGATCCAACAGCCCTGTCAAGCCAGTGAACGAGAACCTGATTGCCTTTGGCGACCCCGTTTTTGACTATGAAAATTACTCGAAAAACCAAACAGAAATACCAGCAGATTTTGAAACAAAAGGAGATAAAGAAACATATAATTTTTCGCTGAACTATTATTTAAGGGCAAAAGGCAAGCTCAGTCGGCTTCCCGGGAGCGGGGAAGAAGTCAAAACGATAAAGGATTTATTTGTAAAAAGCAATAAGCAAGCTGCTGTATATACCCGTATCGAAGCAACGGAAGAGCGTGCAAAGTCCGATTCGATGGCAAATTATGGCTACATGCATTTTTCGACACATGGGATACTCGACAGCAGCTATCAGGCACTTGCATTCAGCCAGATACCCGGGCAGAAGGAGGATGGGTTTTTGAATTTGGGGGAAATAATGAACTCAACATATAACGCCAGACTGGTAGTTCTTTCCGCCTGCGAAACAGGTTTGGGAGAGTATAGCCGAGGAGAAGGAGTAACGGGCATGACACGAGCAGTAATGTATGCCGGCACGCCGTCGGTATGTGTGAGTTTGTGGAGTGTCAGCGATAAAGGCACAAAGGATTTTTTCATAATGTTTTACACAAAGCTGCTATCGGGTCAAAACAAAGACGAAGCACTTCGTCAGACCAAGCTGGAGATGATAAAATCGGCAGAATACAGCCATCCATTTATATGGTCTGCTTTTGTGATGTACGGCGAGTAAGTGAGAGAAAAGAAAGCAAAGTGGAATGAACACTCCCTCGCCCCCTCAAGAGGGGGAATATCAATGCGTTGTAGGGGCAAGGCATGCCTTGCCCCTACGATCTGGCAACTTAAAATATATTTAATGTATTTGCGTTTTGTTATTTTTAATCTTTATTTAAGGGAAATGTTATGAAAAAGTTAGTATTAATTCTTGTAATTTTAATAAGTTATTCATTTTTGGAGTCTTGCTCAAAAAATGCATCAACAGACGACTTAAGTCAATCTAAAAGCATTGCCTTCCAGACAAGAACAGGTCAGTATTTCCTTAAAAATACATACGAGGTAAAGCACAGACCTACCTTCTTTATTATCAATCAGTTTGCCGCATTCGAAAATCTATTTGGCTGGGGTGCTACGATGCAGCAGAACTCATCAAATATAATTCAATCAGCAGATTTTGAGAGTAATTTTGTACTTGATATTGTTATTCAGGACTCTTCGACTATTGAGATAGCGATTCAAAAAATTACACTAAAGGACAGTGTCCTTTCTGTCTATTATACAACTTCGCAGGCAGTTCCGCATCCATCATTTACATCAAATAACCACACATTAGCGACTGTTTCAAAATGCAATTATAACATAGTTAAGTTTTATGAAAACAATAAGCTAATTGACAATCCACATATCGAAAAATATTAGTAAAAAATTATTGAATTCTGTAAAAAATACTGTGATATTTCAGCAGAAATTTTAGGTATTTTTTTATCTTAACGAAAGATAATGTAATTGCTTATATCATAGAGATTTATAGCTATGTTACTATTTCCCTGTGAATTTAGGTTGTCGCTTTTCGTGGAAGGCGATAATACCTTCTAAATAGTCGGAACTATCGTAAACCATACGCCTTAAGCCCTGAATGCGTTCGAAAGTTTCTGGTGTTAGCGTATAAGAATTAGAGAGGATGCGGATTTGCTCCTTAATCACGGCAATGCTCAAAGGAGAGTTCTTCTTGATTTGCTCGGCAGTTGCAAGCGTAAAAGCTTCGAGCTGGTCGGGGTCTTCGACGAGGTGGTTCAGTATTCCGTAGTGCTTTGCTTTTTCGGCGTTAAGAGGCAAAGCAGTGAAGAACATTTCTTTAGCAAGGTGAACGCCAACCATATTAATAAAATGCATCACTCCGCTGGGATTGTAAGGAACGCCAATCTTGGCAGGGGTAATAGCAAAGGAAGCAGTTTTAGTGCCGATAAGCATATCGCAAACGAAAGCGATGTCGCAAGCGCCACCCCAGACGCTTCCCTCTATCATAGCAATCACCGGAGCAGGAAAATACTGGATTTTCCTAAGCACCTCCTCCAGTGGGTCGTAGTATGACAAGGGGTCTCTTCCGGGCTGTGGCAACTCGTCAATGTCGAAACCAGCAGACCAAACTTTGACGCCTTTGTTAGCTCTAATAATCGCTATACGCACTTTCTGCTCTTTCAGTTCATTCAGTGCATCTATTATCTCATAAAGCATTTGGGAATTCAAGGAATTCCGCTTGGCATCGTTATCGAATCTTATGATGCCTATTTCTTCTTCCACTACGGTTTGTATAAATTTCATAATTTTTTATCTATTTCAATTCTATAAAATGGAAAATTAAGAATGAATAGCGAAAAAAAAAAGTATTTTGTTCTGTTGATTTTAGAAAAACAAAAAATTACATTAACAAAAAAAATATTTTTTTTATTTAATTTTATTTTTTAAAATCGCTTTTTTAATAAGCTAATGGAAAATAAAAGTTAACGATGCGATGAAAACGGTAACATTAGCAAAAATAACCTTTGAGTCAGAAAGGGCAGGGATTTTATATTGCCAAAACAAGGGTTGCAATGGTTACATTGCTAAACCTATCGAACTCAAAAATATAAAGAACCAAATTAATAGATTAATATAGGAGAAAAAACATGAAAATATTAATAGTTGATGATAATTTAGATAGCTTAGAAATGCTTAAGTTTTATCTTGAAGAACAAAATCATAAAGTAGGAACAGCACACAATGGTAAAATCGCATTAGAAAAACTCAGAGCAGAAAAATATGGCCTAATAATATCTGATATATTAATGCCTGTCATGGATGGCTTTCAATTGTGTAGAGAATGCAAAAAGGACCCCAAGCTCAAGAATATCTGTTTCATATTCTATACAGCTACCTATATTGATAATAAAGACGAAGAGCTGGCTTATATCATTGGCGCTCAAGGATTTATACGCAAACCATTAGACCCCGACCAATTTATGAAATTAGTAGTTCACTTCGTTAAAAAATGGGAGCATTACGAAGGACCTCTGGAATACAAAGAATTTAGTGAAAAAGAAGTTCTAAAGCTTTATAATGAACGCCTTATAGCTAAACTCGAAAAAAGAAACATTGAATTAGCTAATGAAATTGAGGCACATAAGAAAACCATTGATGAACTAAAAATCGCAAAAGAAAGAGCTGAAGAATCCGATAAATTAAAATCAGCTTTTCTTGCTAATATTAGCCATGAAATCAGAACACCAATGAACGGTATCATAGGGTTCATAAATTTGCTCAAAGATCCAGCAAATTCAAAAGAAGAACAGACTGAATACATCAACATAATCGAAAAGAGCGGAAAGCGACTTATGAACATAATTAACGATATAGTAGAAATATCCAAAATCGAGGCAGGTTCGTCTGTAATTAGAAATACCGAGTTTGAGATTCACGACATCTTCCTATTTCTTTATAAATTCTTTATGCCAGAAGCAGAGAAAAAAGGTTTGAAATTAAGTTATGCTTGCAAGGGAATTGCAAACGATACAAAAATCATCAGCGATAGAGAAAAGCTTTATTCGATATTAACGAATTTGATAAAAAATGCTATTAAATATACAGATGAAGGCTCGATTGTGTTTGGTTGCGAACATAAAGGTGAATTTATTGAATTCTTTGTGAAGGACACTGGCATTGGAATAGAAAAGCAATTTCAGGAGAGCATATTTGAAAAATTTGTGCAAGCCAATTTCAGCGATATAAGAGTAAGAAACGGAGTTGGACTCGGTCTTTCTATTAGCAAAGCTTATGTCGAAATGCTTGGGGGTAAAATCTGGCTCGAAAGCAAAACGGGTAAAGGAACTTCCTTCTTTTTCACACTCCCTATTAATCCAGTAAATATAGAGCAGGTAATTTCAGAAAGTTCTTCTCATAGCATAGATAACTTTTCAGAAAATTATAAGAAATTAAAGGTGCTAATTGTCGAAGATGACAATGTTTCTTACGAATACATAAAATTAATGCTTAAAAGAATATCTATATTAGAACCCCTACATGCAAAAAATGGAAAAGAAGCCGTAGAAATGGTTGAAAAATTCCCAGATATTGATATTGTCCTTTTAGACATTAAAATGCCCATTATGGATGGATATGAAGCTTTTGAAAAAATGAAAAAGATAAACCCCAAATTATCTATATTAGCACAGACAGCTTACGCTTTTAACGAAGACAAAGATAGAATTCTTGCGATGGGTTGCGATTGTTACATTGCTAAACCATACAGTATTCAAGCATTTATGTCGGCAATTAATGAAGTTGCGAAAAAGCATCTTACTTAGGTTTTGCCTTTGCAAGAAAGTTAGATAGATACTTATCGCTTACCCGAAGCTCTTTGGCAATCTGTTTTATAGATTTTTTTGGAAAAAGAGAAACGTAACGAATTACAAACTTTTCCAATCGAGTTATCTTTGGTATATAAAAAGAAAGCCCAGCAAGATGCTTGAGCATTTTTTGCACAGCTTCCAAACCGCAAACATCGGCTATAAGTCTCAGGTCGTTACTTAAATCATCCTCATTAATATAATTATAAATATCAATCATTTTACCTCTCATTCATCAAAATCCTCCATATAATCTTTTGCATTTAAATGCTCGAAGCTATCAAAATCAATAAATTTCTTTCTGTCATAATCAGCTTCAATGTATTCATCAACTAAGAACTGAATGTCAGATATTGTGTCATCAGATAGAAATCGCATAGATTTGAAGTAATCGAAAACCTCCGAGAGTATGGTCAAAACAGCAAAATACTTATCCTCAGGGCAGCTTTCCTCGCCTATTATGGTTATGCCATCATCCTCCCTCGGCTTTTTAATCTTAATAAAATCATCTTTAGCCGAAGAATTTACTTTTTTTGATTTTTTCATATTCCCTCCAAAATTTTATTTGCATATAATAAAAACTTATATTAATTTTGAATTTAGTAAATGATACAATTAATTAAAGTATTATTTACTACAAAATTAAGTAACATTTACAATGTATGCAAGAAAAAAATAACAAAAATGGAAAAAATTCAAAACGAAATATCAAATCGGCTCAAAGAAGTCAGAACAAGGCATTATGAAACATTTAAGCTTTCGACTGCTCAGTTTTCGAAAGAACTCGAAGAAAGCGAATTCAACCTGCAAAACTACGAGAGCGGGAAGGCATCCATCCCAAATCGCTTGCTTATAGCATTATATTACAAGGGGATAAATCCGATTTACATCCTCACAGGCGAGGGAGACGTCTATACCGACACTCCGCAAGGCATTGCCCGACGCAACAGGGTTCTGAAAAGCATTTCGCAGACTAAAGTCCAAAGCATTGCAAAGCTCGACATCTCGGCTATGTCTATCCAAGAGCTTATAGACCAAGCCACTCAATACACAGCCGTTGCTGGCGATATTATGAAATTAGTTCAGGAGAAACAACGGAAAATTGAAGACGATGCAAACTGTTAAGTTCAGCGATAAAATTAAAGCACTTAGCGACTTCGAGCTTTATCAGCTCGCCAAGCAGTTGCTAATCGAAGAGCATATCGGCTTGCTCAAGTCTCCGCGAAAATGCGATTTAGTCTTCGACGAGGCTGAGCGAAGGAACAAGAAAATTTTTTACTACGCAATGATTGACGCAATCGTTATTATTACCAATCTTGAGGAGAATATGAACGGCTTAAGAATATCGAATATCAAAAGAATTGATTTTATGACAAAAGCAGAGCTGGTGAACTTTCTGCAGACCATCGGAGCCAGCTCAAAGCACCCAGTCGTTGACGATAGCCCAGCTACGACAGTTGATTTGCTTACTGCACTTGGAATAGACCAAAAAAACGCATTTATCTGCAAAGTTAGCGGTGAGTCTATGAAAGAAGCCAACATTTACGAAGGAGACACCCTCATCGTCGAGCAAAGCGAAAAAGCCAAAGATGGCGATATTATCGTAGCTTCTATTCTCGGGGAGCTTGTTGTAAAAAGACTGCACTTCGAGAACGGCAATATATGGCTTCATTCTGAAAATCGCAAATTTCCTCCTTTCAAAATATCGGATGAACTCAATTTCAAAATATTTGGCATTGTCAAGCATGTATTGCACTCATTCAAGTAATTTTTCACAAAAACAACAAGAAAGGATGATTATCCTACCCAAAACATGTATGTCAAACATCCCTGTTTATTCCATAGATAATGACTTATGAGCCAGCCCCATATCATAATATTAATCATATTGGTAGAACAGACGCCCCCGTCTGTTTTACGCCCTCTGCGTCCATATTATATGGCATTTCAGCTGGCTCCTGCGACAAATATGGGTTCTTTCAGTGCGGGTGCGTCAGAACTGCGTCAAGAATAGCCGCTTCAGCCACTATTCTACGACTATATTTGGCATACGACGTCAATTAGAGTCACCTTTTCTAATGCTTTATAAAATTATTGCAAAAATTATTAAAATTCACGAAAATTCTTTTTGCAATTAATTTATATTTTATATATTGCTATATTAGTTTTTTGAAAAATAAAGGAAAAAATATGGCACAGAAACAAAATACTCAAGTTGTAGAGAGCAAGCTAAGATTAAAAGCAATGCTTTTGGGCTTGTTTTTCTTTTTAATTTCAAATAATTCTTTTGCAGACATTAATGATGATTTAATTGAAAATGCAAAAAATGGCAATACTAATGAGGTAATCAGACTCATCAAAGCCGGAGCCAATGTAAATGCAAAAAATGAGTATGGCGAGACTGCTTTGATGCTGGCTGCTTCAAAAGGTCACAAAGACATTGTGGAGATTCTAATTAAGAACGGGGCAAAATTTGAAAGCATTAATGAAGAATTAATTGCGTATTCAGCTCTTGGTGAAATAAATAAAGTAAAAGAACTAATTACTAAAGGAGCTGACGTCAATGCCAATGATAATGGTGGCTGGACTGCTTTGATGCTGGCTGCTTTAAAAGGTCACAAAGACATTGTGGAGATTCTTAAAAAGGCAGGTGCTAAATAAATTACCGCAGTTGATGTGCTTTCAGCAAGGTAGGTGCCTTATTGTGCTTTGCGAAAGAGGGGTGGAGCTGGAAGATACATAAATATAAGGGCAGGCACTTAGATTGTAGGTGATGAATTGGTAAGCGTTATTTCCTTTAATCTTTATGACTAATGGCAATGATTTCGATGTCCTCGTCGCTTTTTCTTACGTGTTTTATGTCATATTTTGGAGCAAGTGGTAAGTTCATCAAGTTGAATTTTTCGAAAAATCTTTTTCCATCCCCTATTATAATTGGAGCGACAAATAAATGCAATTCATCAATGAGGTTTTCCTCAATAAAGCTGGAAGCAAGTTCTGCACCGCCCTCAAGTAAAATCGAGCCAATACTATGATATTTATAGAGCTTAGATAAAGCGTCCTTCAAGTCAATTTGACCTTTGGCATTAAGCTTTACAGCAAGCAACTCGATACATTCCTCTTCTCGGAACTTGTTTGAATTAGAATATGCTTGCTCGGAGCAGCAAACAATAGTTTTTGTTGAATCTAAATTTTCATTTTTTCTTTGGAAAACATTCAGATTCGAAGGCAAAGAAAGATTAGTATCAAAGACGATTCTAATCGGATTTCGCCCTCTGACATCACGAACAGTAAGACTCGGGTTGTCGGTGAGAGCGGTAGCTTTGCCAATGAGGACAGCGTCGAGTTCAGCTCTAAGCTGGTGAGCACGTCGCCTGCTTTCAGTGCAGCTAATCCATTTCGATTGACCACTTCGCAGAGCAATTGCACCGTCAAGAGACTGAGCTGCCTTTGCTACAACGTAGGGCATTGCGGTAGTAATATGCTTTACGAAAAATCTATTAAGCCATTTGCACTTCTCTTCGAGTACGCCAAGCTCAACTTGAATGCCAGCTTCAGAGAGAGCTTTGATGCCTTTACCAGCAACCAAAGGGTTTGGGTCTTGCATACCAATGACGACTTTGCTAATTCTCTTTTCAATGATAAGTGAAGTGCAAGGAGGAGTTTTTCCAAAATGGCTACATGGCTCGAGGTTGACATATAAAGTAGAATTGATTAAAACATTATTATCGAGGGACTTAATAGCATTAACTTCAGCGTGAGGCCCGCCAAAGTAAGCGTGCCATCCCTCGCCGATGATTTGCCCATCTTTTACGACGACAGCACCGACTAATGGATTCGGACTTACATGTCCGGCTCCTTTAGTAGCAAGAGCAATAGCTCTTTTCATCATATTTTCGTCGAATGATGGCATTATTGCGGTTGACATATTTCCATTAAAACGCCATTTGTAGATTTTGGATGCAAGAAAGCAATGAGCATATTATGAGCGCCAAGTTGAGGCTCGGAGTTTATCAATTGAATGCCCTCGCTTGCTAATCTTTTTAGTTCAGCTTCGGCATTTTCGGATTGAAAAGCAATGTGATGTATGCCCTCGCCCTTTTTCTCGATGAATTTGTAAATAGGTGAGCTTTCATCAGTTGGAGCCGTAAGCTCGATAAGCACCTCGCCAACCTTAAACGAAGCAACCTTAACTTTTTGCTCAGCTACTGTCTCGAAATGAATTTCTTTTACCTCAAATATCTTCGTAAAAAGCTCGACGCTTTGCTCGATATTCTTTACTGCGATGCCTATGTGATTAATTGCCTTTATCATATTTTAACTTATATTTAAATAATAAAATTCAAAAATATAAATTTGTCAAGAAATAATTGATATAAAAAAAATTAATTATTGTAAATAGAGAAATAAATACATAAGTTATTTTAGCTTAACGCTTTGAGATGATTAAAGCAATGAAGAAAAGCAATGCTTGGGTTAGGATAATGGTTGCACCGCTGGGAATATCGAGTAGGACGGATAGGATAAGCCCAACGATGGAGCTAAAAACTCCAAAAATTATGGAGATAACGGTCATTGCGAAAAAAGTCTTGGATATAAGGCGAGCAGAAGCAGAGGGCAGCACTAAAAATGCTGAGATGAGAACAATCCCGACAAGCTTAACCGATACGACGATAGAAAGTGCAATCAATGCAGAAAGCAAATAGTTATCTTTAGAAACCGGGAGTCTATCGGCAATAGCCAGCTCAGTGTCGAAAGTAGCATAAGCCCATCGAGACCAATGTCTAAATAATGTCATTAAAGTAATAACAAGTAGCCCCAAGCTAATATATAAGTCAGAAGTGGAAACAGCAATAATAGAACCAAAGAGATATGCAAATGCGTCAGTGGCAAAATCCTTTTTCAGGGCAAGGAACACAATGCCCAAAGCCATAGCAATAGAAAAAAGTATGCCAATAGCAGTGTCAGTTCCGAGCGAGGTTTTTTCTTTAAGCAATGAGATAAGAAGCGATATAATAATAGTAAAAGGCACAGCAATAACCAATGGCTCAGTGTTGAGCAGCAACCCTAAGGCAACGCCCCCGAAAGCAGCGTGGGCTAATCCACTGCCAAGAAAGCTCATCTTGCGTTGAACGACAAACACGCCGTAGTAGCTTGCAAGGAACCCGATTAAGGCACCCACTACATAAGCCCTAATCATAAACGGCATCAGCAGGACCTCAATCATAGTGCTTCACTCCGAAAGTCATTTCGTGAGCGTGTCCTGTATGACGAAATGCTTTTCTAAGATGAACATCAGAAAAAGCTTTGTCGGGTGCATCGAAGCAAATTTGCTTTACGTTGAGGAGAAGGACATAATCGGAATGGTGGTAAGCTGCTTCCCAGTCGTGAGTTACCATCAGAACGGTAATATTATCTTTATTTCGAAATTCATCAATAATTTTGTTAATATCTTTTTCACCAGCAAGATCAATGCCAGTAGCGGGTTCATCGAGAAGAAGCAATTTCGGCTCCTTAACGAAGCTACGAGCAAGGTAAATTCTTTGCAGTTCTCCGCCAGAAAGCTGGTTGAGAGATTTATGGGCGAGATGGGAAGCTCCAATTTGCTCTAATACTTCAATTGCTCTGTCGTAAATCTTTTTCGGGGTCTTACCAGTCCATTTTCCAGTAATTCCATTCGCAACCAATTCGTAAGATAAAGCAGGGAAAGAGCGGTCGAGCGTTTTAATCTGTGGAACATAAGAAATCCATTGAGCAGGTGCTTTTTGCGGCTCCATACCAAAAACCTTAATAATACCCTCTGATGGCTTTTCAATTCCTAAAATCAATTTTAGCAAAGTAGTTTTGCCTCCGCCGTTAGGTCCAACTACAGAAATGAAGCTACCTTCCTCGACATTAAAGTCAATACAACAAAGCACATCGAAGTTGCTGTATTTAAGATTAACGTTCTGGATAAGAATAGCACTTTTTGACATATTTATTCCAATGCCTTTCTAATGTTTTCAGCATTAAATTTAATTAAATCGAAATAGGATACCCTTCCTTCGAGCCCTCCAATTGGGTCGAGCATAATCAAATTAACAGCTGCTGCTTCGGCAATCATTGTTGCAATTTTATCGGGTAGTTGAGGTTCGGAAAAAATAGCCTTAGCTTCCGATGATTTGATTTTTTCGATTATTTCTGCTATGTAGTTTGGTGTTGGTTCTTTTCCAGGAGAGGTTTCGATAGCTCCCATATATTGCAGTCGGTAACGTTTGAGAAAATACCTCATTGAAGGATGAAAAAGAAAGACGGGTCTATTCTCGATAGTGGTCATTTGAAGCAAAAGCTCTGTGTGCAAGTTATCGAGTTCATTTGCAAAACTTACAGTCTTATGTGCTATTTGCGAATTAAACTCAGGATTATCTTTGAAAATTTGTTTTAACATTTTCGATAGAGTGTCGAGAATGGACTTAACAGCAAGAGGGTCAGTCCAAAAATGAGGATCTTTTATAAATTTATGTTCAGAATGCTCAATGTCGCTATCGCTGTGCTTATGTTCCTCGTTGAAGTAAAGCGTTAAGCTATCGGGCAGCAAATCAACGAGGCATATTTTGTGCTTGTTGTCTGTCTTAGCAGCCCATCCATCAAGTTCATTCGAGACATAGATAATAGCGGAAGCACTTTCGAGCTTCAGCTGTTCCGAAGGTGTGAGCGAAAAGGTATGGGGCGATTGACCGGGTGGAACTAAGCATACGATATCTACACCATCGGGAGCTATTTGCTTGATAATTTGAGCAATTGGATGTATTGTTGTGGCTATGTATATTGTTTTTGTTTTTTCGCTACAGGCAGCAAAAGCTAATAAGAAAATAAGCGGAATAAGAAAAATTCTCTTCATTGAATTTTACATTTTGTCAAACAAACACAATACGAAATTAATAAAAATTGCAAAAGATTAGCTCTTTTTTTCAGCTCTAAGCTTTTTTATTTTCTCTCTTACTTGTTGAATATAGATAGAGCGAGGATATTTTGCAAGAATCTGGGACAAATTGGCTATAGCTTGGTCGTAATTATTTTCCATTTCGTAAGTTGTAGCAATATTAAGCAAGGCAATGTCGCCATAGATAGTATCGGGATATTTTTCTAATAATGAAAGCAAAATTCCTCTTGCCGATTGAATGCTTTTTTGTTCTAATTGTATATTAGCAAGTTCGAGAATTGCTAATTCTGCAATGCCTGAGCCGTTGTACTCGTTAGCAATTTTTTCATAAAGAGCGGAAGCTTCAGCTGTGCGTTTTTGTTTTGTTTTTAGCTCGGCTTGAGCATAGATTTTAAGGGCTTCTGGATAGTCCTTGTTCTGTTCGATAAGAGTAATCTTATCGAGAGCATCATTTGCAATATCATTATCGCTTAGCAAGGAAAGTTGTGCAAAAAGAGTATAGGCGGAGTCTATGTTCTGAGCATAAAATTCGATTTCAGCAAGTTTATATTGAGCTTTGTTGTATTCGTTTGGGTTAATTTGCTTGTATTTAATAATAATCTTGTAAAAAATGCTTTTTGCTTCGTTGATATTTCCGCCAATTAAATGTATATCTCCGAGCAGATTCAAGGCAGAAGCAGAAATCGCATAAGTCGGAAATTTTTCAGTGAGTTGGTTTATATCTTTTTGTGCGGAACTCGAGTCGTTTAAGAACTCATATTCAATAAGAGCAATTCTATAATATGCATCTGTAATAATATTCGGATTATTAGTTGATTTGATAATATTTCTGTATCTGCCAATAATTTCTTTGGTTTGCTTTTCATCGAAGCTCCCTTGTTCTCTCATTTTGTACTCCAAAGCTCTTGCATATCCAAAAAGAGCTTGATTGTAATATTGATTTTCCTTGCCAAAGTCAATAACCCATCCGAAAGCAGCAAGAGCAATATCGAATTGGCCATCAACCATCGAAGCGTAACCGAAATTAAATACATCAGCGCCTCGACTTCCGTAGCTTTTATCAATTTTCTTTGTAATTTCTAAAGCTAAATCGTATTTTTTTATAGATCTAAGAAACCAAGAGTAAATTCTCAGAACTGACTGGTTTGAGCTTGATTTTTCTTTTAAGTAATTTTCAATGTATTCAATAGCTTGTTGGTTATACATAAGAGCGGCAATCCGCCCTTGAGCAGTGGAATAATCTGCTGTCGCTTCGAAAAGCTGCAGGATTTCTTCAATTCCTTTTTTGTAATTGCCACTTGCGATATAAAGCTGTGTTAACTGCTCAGAAAATAAAGTTCTTTTCTCAATCTTAGAGTTTTTTGTTATTTCGTTTCTACCTTTTAGGAGGGTAGCAATAGCTTTTTCAAATTGGAAAACAAGGGACTGGGATTGATAGACATCGAGATAAGTCTTTTCGAGGTTTGGATTTGTATTGATAGCATTATCCCAAGCTTTATTTGCTTCTTCAGTCTTTCCGACTCTCCAGAGAAGCTCGCCATAAAGAGCGTAGGTCTCGGAGTTCTTATCCAATGCTAACTGCTCTTCGACAATAGGAATTAAAGCAGAAAAATTGTTCTGAGCTTTATAAGTTCGGACAAGGCCTGCGAAATAGTTTTTATTTCTTTTATCGAGCAAGTAAAGTTCATAATAAAGTCTTGAAGCGTTATTGTAATCGCCACTTTTTTCGAACGATTCAGCAAGTTTATATTTTTCAGAGCCTTGTGAACGAAGCTCGATGCAATGCGAAATGAAAAGAATAGCAAGAGCAATATAAAAAATTGTTTTCGTTTTCATAATTAATATAATTTTTAATTATATTTGTAATTTATTTACAAATTAATTTATGAGACGTTTTTGATTATTAAATGTTGTTTTAAGTTAACTTATTAAAAAACTATTATTTATGAACAATACCATTACAATTGAAAAACCTGAACCAAAGGGAATACTCCGCTGGCTCGTGCTATTGATAATCTCGATGGCAATGTTCGGGAACTATTATGTCTACGATAGTATTTCGCCACTTGCAGATTTGCTTTCTTCGCAATTAGGCTTTAAAGATAGTGCCATAGGATTGCTACAGGGCATTTACAGCATACCAAATATATTTATGGTTCTCATCGGTGGGCTAATAATTGATAGGATAGGAACGAAAAAAGCATCACTGATATTTTCGAGCTTGTGTATGATTGGAGCTTTTTTCACAGCTGTGCAAGGCAATCTTGTGTGGATGGCTACAGGACGCCTCATATTTGGACTCGGTGCTGAATCGCTGATTGTTGCAATTACAACGATATTAGCGAGGTGGTTCAAAGGCAAAGAGCTTTCGTTTGCATTCGGACTGAACTTAACTATTGCACGGCTTGGCTCTTTTGCTGCACTGAACTCAGCGACTTGGGGCAAAGCTTTTTACAGCAGTTGGCAAAGCCCTCTATGGGTTGCTTTTGCTGCTGCTTTGGTGTCTGTGATTGCAGTTATCCTTTATTTTACCACTGATACATTAGCCGGCAAAAAGTATAAACTCGCTCCGGAAGGCAATCAAGACAAAGTCATCTTAAAGGACGTCCTAAAATTCAATAAATCTTTCTGGTTCATTACAATGCTTTGTGTTACTTTCTATTCGGCTATGTTTCCATTCCAAACCTTTGCAGTTAAGTTCTTTATCAATCAGCATTTTACGCAAATACCGACGGGTGTTGGTCGCTCTATTGGGGGCTTCCTCTCGAGCTTGCTTACTCTTTCGGCTATGATTCTAACGCCCTTGTTCGGTCTTTTGGCTGATAAAATTGGAAAACGAGCTACTCTTATGATGTTTGGGTCTTTGCTGATTATCCCTGTCTATCTTATTATGAATTATGCACATACAGATAAGCCGATACCTGAAAATATGCTTGAAGCTATAAACGCAAAAAAGGAAATCGTCCTGCAATTTTGCAATGATAATAATGAAGCAATCCTTAATATAATAGATAAAGCTCAAAATTTAGTTGCGGAAAATAAAAATTTGGATGCTTTGCTGACGAATTTCAATTCAGAACAAATCCAAGTCATAAAAACAAGTTTATTGGCAAATGTGGATAATTTGAAAGCATTAGAAAATGCAAAATCAATACTTTTGTCAGAAGCAAATGCTTCCGCTCATAATTTAATAGATAGCTTGAACTTAGGCAACCGTGTCGCTGTCGAAATCCAAGATAACAAACTAATTTTCAAGGATAAGGAAGAATTGGGATTTGCTGACCTAATGCGTTATTATTTCAATATGATAGGGCTTTTGTTCTCCTATTTTCCATTTTTAATATTTCCTATGATAATGATGGGCATAGCATTTTCATTAATACCTGCGGTTATGTGGCCCTCTGTTGCTCTTATCACAGAGCAATCGAAACTTGGCACTGCCTACGGTATGATGACAATGATTCAGAATATCGGCTTGTCATTGTTCAATTTGCTCATTGGTTCAGTTAATGACTTGACAGGTTCTTATACATTAGGAATGTGGATATTTTCGATACTCGGCTTTCTTGGGTTTTTGTTTGGATTTTTACTAAAAAAGACGGATAAAGCACAAGGAGGATTTGGACTCGAGCTATCTGCAAAAAAGAAAATGCAAATAAATGAAAAATAAATTTGCATTATACAAATAAATTCCATAAATTGCATTTATTGAATTAATGCATTGATTTTAAATCAAATATTAATTCAAAGAAAAATAAGAAAATATATGAAAAATTATTTCATTTCGAATAATTTTTAATTAGGTTGTTAATTAGAGGGTAATAATATGGCAGAAAAATCGGATTTACACAAAGCAGCAGTAACAGCTGTGAGGGATTTTATGGGATGTTCGAGCGACGAAACTTTGCTCGTTATCTCTGACGAAAACAAAAGAAACATAGGTCTTGCACTTCACGAGGCAGGCAAGAATATATGTTCGGAGTCTTATTATTTAGAAATGAAATCGCGACGAGTTAATGGCGAAGAGCCACCGGAAGCCGTTGCTTATATGATGACCCGTGTTGATGTAGTGCTTTGTCCTACAACTTACTCCTTAACCCATACAAAAGCCAAACAAGAAGCCGTAAAACACGGCGTTCGCGTTGGCACTATGCCGGGCATCACTGAAGATACACTCATCCGTTGTCTCTCTGCGGATTACAAGCAAATCATTGATTTATCGAACAAAGTAGCTAAGCGACTGGAAGATTGTGCAACTATTAGAGTTACAACAAAATTAGGAACCGAATTGTTTATGGCAGTGCGAGGACGGCAAGTTTTTGTAAGCACAGGTGTGCTTAGGAAAATCGGAGAAAGCGGCAACATTCCTTCCGGCGAGGTCTATCTCTCTCCTTGGGAGGGCAGAACTGAAGGAAAAGTCGTCGTTGATGGTTCTATTGCTGGGATCGGATTGCTTAGCGAACCTGTCGTGTTCAATGTCAAAAATGGATATGCAATTAAAATCACCGGAAAAAATGAATCAAAACTCTTATCGGCTATGTTGGCAAGGGTTGGTCACGAAGCTCGAAATATTGCTGAATTTGGCATTGGCACAAACTACAAAGCTCAAATTACAGGCGATATTCTTGAAGATGAAAAAGCTCTCGGAACTATACACATTGCTTTAGGCAATAATGCTTCTATGGGAGGTAAAGTAAGCGTTCCTATTCACATAGATTGCATAATAAAGAACCCAAATGTTTATGCTGATGAAGAGCTGATTATGGAAGATGGCAAGCTACTATTCGTCTGATATTGTAATCGGCACACGCGGAAGCAAGCTTGCTCTTTGGCAGGCAAATTATGCTTTAAAATTAATGAAAGCAGCTTTTCCACATTTGTCTTTTTCTTTAAAGATTATTGAAACTAAAGGAGATAAGCTACTCTACACAGCCCTCTACAAAATTGGCGATAAAGGGCTTTTTACAAAAGAATTGGAAAATGAACTACTCAGTGGAAATATTGATTTAGCTGTCCATAGCTTAAAAGATTTGCAAACCGATCTGCCAGAGGGTCTTTTGCTATCGGCGGTACTGAAACGGCATAACCCCTGCGATGTAATCATTGCTAAAGAAAAGGGCTTGACAATCCACACTCTTGAAAAAAGCGCTACTGTCGCAACAAGCTCCATTAGAAGAATCGCTTTATTAAAAAACATAAGACCTGACTTAAACATAATAGACTTACGCGGCAACATCACTACACGAATAAGAAAATTCGAGGAGGGGCTTTTCGACTATGCGATTTTGGCTTGTGCCGGAGTTGAACGCATCGGACTTTCGGACTATATTTCTTCTTACATCCCGACTGATACTTTCCTTCCAGCGGTTGGGCAAGGCGCCCTTGCCATTGAAAGCAGAGAAGATAATCTTAAATTATATGATATTTTAATGGCAATTAATGATAAAACGACTGAAATCGAGGTATCAAACGAAAGAGCTTTTCTAAAAGAATTGGGCGGTGGATGCAAAACTCCCATCGCTGCTCTTGCTCAAATAAACGATGGCGTTCTCGAAATGGAAGGACTTGTCGCAAAAAGCGACGGTAGCACGATTATAAAAGAAAAAATTGTCGCTGAAAGCATTCAAATTGAAAATATCGGAAAAAAATTAGCTCATATTTTAATTAAAAAAGGTGCTGATAAGTTATTAATATAAAAGGAGATATTATGTTAGATTTAGAATTTCACAGATTTCGCCGCTTACGAATGAATCCCATCATTAGAGATATGGTGAGCGAAACCACAATTACCAAAAACGATCTGATTTTCCCTTTATTCGTAGCACCGGGTAAGAATTTTGTAAAGCCAATAAATTCAATGCCCGGTGTTGCTCAAATGTCCGTTGACGTTCTTGTGCAAGAATGCAAAGAAGTAGCATCGCTTGGAATTCCTGCAATAATACTATTTGGAATACCCGAAACAAAGGATGCTGTCGGAAGCGACGCTTATAGCGACAACGGCATTATACAGCAAGCAGTTAGAGCAATTAAAGAAGAAGTGCAGAATCTTGTTGTCATCACAGATATATGTCTATGCGAATATACATCGCACGGACATTGCGGAGTGCTAAAAGGTGAGGAAATCCTCAATGACGAGTCAGTAGAGCTATATGTGCGAACAGCATTATCGCACGCAAAAGCAGGAGCGGATATGGTAGCCCCTTCTGATATGATGGACGGCCGCGTATTAGCAATTCGACAAGCGTTAGACGAGAACGGATACCACAACTTGCCGATAATGAGCTACTCAGCAAAATACGCTTCTGCTTATTACGGTCCGTTCAGAGAAGCTGCCGAAGGAGCCCCAAAATTTGGAGACCGCAAATCGCATCAGATGAATATCGCCAACGCAAACGAAGCCGTTCGTGAAGTGGAAGAAGACATAGCCGAAGGTGCCGACATTGTGATGGTTAAGCCAGCAGGCCCTTATCTTGATATAATTTATAGAGTTAAGCAATTGTTTGGTTTGCCTACCGCTGCTTATCAGGTTAGCGGCGAGTTTTCAATGATAAAAGCAGCTGCCCGGCTTGGTTGGCTCGATGAAGAAAAGATTATGGTCGAGTCGCTTACAGCTATAAAGCGTGCCGGAGCCGATTTGATTCTAACTTATTTCGCAAAAGATATGGCAAAATTAATTAATAGCAGGAGGTAGCTATGGTGCTTGCAGAATTTGCTATGTTCCCAACTGACAAAGGGGAAAGCGTCAGTAAATACGTCGCACAAGTCATTGACGTTATTGACCGTAGCGGTCTTCAATACAAGCTTACTCCGATGGGAACAATTCTCGAAGGTTCTTGGGAACAGGTGACGAAAGTCATTAGCGATTGCTTTAAAGTGCTTGAACCTCAATGCAATAGAATATATTCTACAATAAAAATAGACTATAGAATTGGTGAGAACTCTCGCTTGAAGTCCAAAACCGAAAAGATTGCTTCCATCTTGAATAGGAATATTCAGACAACTTAGTCTTGGATTATCTAAAGCGAAAAGCTATTTTTGCTCTCGTAAAAAGCATATTTTGGGTTAAAAGTGGTCAGACGAGGGCGTCTGACCTACTATAATAATCAAGCACTTAGTAGGTCAAACATCCTTGTTTGACTCTGATATTTTTATTTGATTTCCTATAAGCTGGGATGCTTGTCCTTCTAAAATTAGTAGCACAGACATTCTTTTCTGTGGAAAATAATAATGATTTTAACACAGCCCATAAATTTAATTTAATAATGATAAGTTGTGGAAAACTTTATCCAAAAATTTATTATTTTTGCAAATAATTGAAATTTAATTATGTATAAAATAAAATTACCAAATTTTGAAGGACCTTTCGACCTTTTGCTCTATTTTATAAAGCGAGACGAGCTTAACATATATGATATACCAATAGCGAGGATAACATCAGAATTTTTAAAATACATACGATTAATGAAGTATTTTGACTTGGAGCTTGCCGGTGAGTTTTTGCTTATGGCATCAACCTTGATGTATATCAAAGCTCAGATGCTACTGCCCCGCAATGAAGAAGAAGGCTTAGCAGAAGTCGAAGATCCCCGAACTCAACTTGTCCAGCAATTATTAGAATACAAGCTCTTCAAATCGGCAGCGAGCAATCTCGGTCAACTCGCAAACGAAAGCCGTTACATTTTCTATCGTAATATATTCGAAGCTGAATACAAATTATGCGAGGATTTAACCGAAAACAAATACAAAAATGCCAACATTTTCGATTTGATTAACATATTCAATAAATTAATCGAAAAAGCTGAAAAAGCTAATACAAACCACATAGTTCATATTTTCCCTATTAAGGTAGAAGATAAGATAGCTATAATAAAAGAACATTTGTCAAAAAAGCGGAAGGCAAGTTTCTTCCAACTCACTATGGGGCAGGATAAAAACCATATTGTAGCTACTTTATTAGCAATATTAGAGTTAATTAAGCAAAACTTAATTATCATAAAACAAGCAGCATTGTTCGACGATATAATTATTTTCAACAAACCAGCAACGAACGCAATATAATATTATGGACAATCAGAAACCTTTGTTTTTACAATTAAATAGGCAGGAGCAAAAGCAGGCATTAGAAGCAATTATCTTTGCTTCTGACGAGGTGCTAAGCAATAAAATGCTCTACCAAATGCTTATATCACAAGATTGGGGGGCAGAAGAAAAAGCATCAGCAGAAAAAAATCTGGGTCAAGAAACCTTAGCATCAGTTGATGTTAATGACGCAGAAAAACTTTTCGAAGCACTCATTGAGGAAATTAATAGCGAATTGGCGGAAAGCGGAAGACCATACCAGATAATACAAATAGCAGGAGGATGGCAGTTCGCTACAAGACAGGAATATGGCGAGCTTATCCTAAGACTATATAAGAACAAAGCTAAAAGACGACTCTCTAATGCAAGCTTGGAAACATTGGCTATTATCGCTTACAAACAACCCATTAGCAAACCCGAAATCGAGAAAATTAGGGGCGTAAACTCAAACGAAATCGTTAATTCATTGCTGGATAAAGGGTTAATCAAAATTGTCGGTAGAAGCGATGCCCTCGGCAAACCTCTTGTCTATGGAACAACAGAAGAGTTCTTGAGAACATTTGGGCTATACTCTTTGGAGGAACTTCCAAAGCTTAGAGAGCTTGAAGATATGTCGGCTATGGATGAGGACAGCAACAAAACTTTCGAAATTATTGTTGATGAATTAACTATTGATTGGATTTAAATTGGCACCTAATATAATAATATCAGCAAAAGGAATAGACAAATCATACTGGACGAAGCGTTCAGGTCAGGAAATCAGAAGCCAACAAGTTCTCAAAAAGCTTTCTCTTGAGGTGTATCGAGGAGAGATTCTCGCAATTATGGGTCCTTCGGGTGTTGGCAAATCCACTTTGCTTTACATTCTTGGCTCTCTGGACAAACCAGAGGCAGGGCAAGTCGAGCTTTTTATTGACGGAGCAACATACAATTACTCTAATATGAGCGACGACGCCCTGTCTAAATTGCGAAATAAGGAAATTGGCTTTGTATTTCAGTTTCATCATCTTTTGCCTGAGTTCACTGCACTGGAAAATGTGATGATTCCTGCTATGATAAGAGGATTAAGCTCCAAAGAAGCATCCAAAGAAGCCGAAAATCTACTGGTAGAAGTCAACGTAGAAAATGTTAAATACCAGAAGCCGACGGAACTTTCCGGTGGCGAGCAACAAAGAGTAGCGATAGCAAGAGCATTGATTAACCGACCAAAGATAATCTTCGCAGACGAGCCAACAGGCAATCTTGACGTTAAGAATGCCGAAAATGTTCTTCAGCTCTTGGAATCACTTCAGAAGAAATACTCAATTACCTTTGTGATTGCAACACATAGCCCTGACGTTGCAAGTATAGCGGGGCGTCGCTTGCAAATGCTCGATGGGAAAATATTATAATTAATTCTCAATTTTCTGTAGCGATTCGAAATACTGTCTTATCAGCTCTTCGTAATCTTTTGTATATCCCTGCTGAATGGATTTGAGAAATTCTTGAAAAGCTTTTGACTTACCTTCTTGAGTAGATAAGTCAATGGAGCCGGGGCTTTTTCTTATGACATCGACACCTGGACGGGACTCGCGTTTCTTTTCATAATCCCTATCGTTAATCGAACGGGTAGCATCGAGCAAACGCGAAAGGATACGCTCCTGCCGTTTGAGTGTCTCGGAAGTAATGTTACCAGTTTTTAGGTCTGACACAACTTCTTTCATCTCCTGTACAACTTTTTCGAGGTCGCCTAATGTTTTTCTTTCATTATCGGTGAATTGCTTTTGTTCGTTGGCAAGCTCTTCGAGAGACTTTTGGGCTCTGCCTTGCTCACCAGCGATACGCCCTAACTGGGCTCTCTGTTCGAGAGAAAGTCTTCCTTCGTTGCCATTCATTTCCTGCATAGCTTTGTTGATTGCTTGTTGTTGATTAGCAATAGATTGCAGTCTATCCATAAATCCCATATTTCCTTGACCGCCCTGTCCTTTGCCTTGACCTTGACCGCCAGGATTTGGGCAAGCTCCCTGGCTTTGTCGTGCTTGCATTTCAGATAGCATCGCTTGCATTTCCATTGCAGCTTTATTCATAGCAGACATAGCCGAAGACTGAGCCTTTGAAGCCTGATTGGGATTCATATTCGCCATATTTTGAACAGCTATCTGCATTTGCTTTAGAGCTTCGCCCATAAGAGCAGCCATTTGAGGAGTTACAGCAAAAGATTTTTGCGAGAGTTCCATTAGTGATGACGCTACATTAGATATTGCCTCGCTAATCTCAGCTTGCTTATTAGCAAGGCCGGGCATCTGTGTCGAGTTATAATCGCATTTCTGGGTCTTTTCCTTCAGTTCCTCTTGTTCTTTGGAAAGCTTAAGCATATCGTCAATTGCCTTTTTTAGCTTGCGCATAGCTTCTTGAGCTACTTTATTGTTCATTTCCTTCTTGAGATTCTGCATTTGAGCAGCAAAATTCTTAAGATTATTTGCGGCATTCTTACAAGAACCCTTTGCCTCGTTGAAATCGCCAGACTTAGCAGAGTTCTGTGTGTTTTGCATTTGCTGTTTAGTATCGTTAGGGTTAAGAGCTTCTTTTGCCTTGTCGAGTTCCTTCATAGGCATCTGGTCGCCTATTTCCTTCATAAGTTTTTCTAAATCTTGAAGGTCTTTTTGTATGTTGTTGAGTTCCTCTTGATTTGCTTTTTGTTTGTCGGCAATTTCGTTTCTTTTAGATTCGTCGGATGGGTTGGTATTTTCTAATTGCTTTTGGATTTCTTCCTGCTTTTTCAATAGCTCTTCAGCTCTTTTAGTAAGAGCGTCAACTTTTTGCTCGGCTTGTAGTCGCTTTAGTATTTTCATTGTTCTTTCGATATTCTTGCGAAATTCTTCCTCATCGAACTTGAATTCTCTCATTGCTTTCTGCAATTCCTCTGGTGGGATTTGCTTCATTGCTTCTTCCATGCGCTTTTGCAATAGTCTTAGCTCAGGGGAATCAATTTCTTTGAGGAGCTTTTGCAATTCGAGATACTTTTCGAGTGTTTCGGGCGAAAGGACTTTGTTTTCTTCGAGATTTTGGGTTACATCTTCGAGCTTTTCTTGAATTTCTTGTATTTTTTTATTTATCTCTTCTTGCTTTTTTAATATATCCTCTGTTTTCTTGATTTGCTTCCAGTCGAGTTCTTTTTTATTGTTTGCTTTCATCAGTTCTTTATTCAAGTCCTCGACGTCTTTTTTTACCTCATCAATTTTGTTGAGAGTGTTTTCGAGTTCTTTTTCGATTTTCTTTTGTTCCTTGTCGGTTTCTTTAAGGACTTCGTCGAGCGAAGGCAGTCGAGCAGTAAGGGTTCTTGTCCGAGCTGTTTTAGGTCCGCCAATAATATCATTGTCGGCTACTTCGATGTAGAATTCGTATCTGTCGCTTGGCGATATTCCAATGCTGTTCAAGTTCCAGAGATATGGGACTTCTGCTGAGGTTTCATTGTTCAGCAATGGAATATTTACAACGGAGTATTTTTCTTCTGGGTGAGTGTATTTTGACTCAACAAGTCGGTAATATAGCTTTAACGATGAAAATCCATAGTCGTCGGCAATTGCTATTTTCATTGGTAATTGAGCGCTTTCGCCTAAGCGAACATCGGTAATTGGTTCCAATAAAGCAATAGAAGGATAATCATCGTTTTGGGCGATCACTGAGTATCTAACAGGTGCTTCATTTTCCTGTCCGTCTTTATCCTTTAATCTAATATAATATGTTCCGGATTTATTAACTCTAAAACTACCATTAGCTTTGCGACTAACAACATTCATAGAAAAGTGCGTTGTATCGGCTTTGTTTTTTGTGGAGTCCACGAAAGAATTTATCTCGGGAGCAGTTTCGAAGACGATCTCGGCAGAAGATAGGTCTTTATTTGCATTTATAGATAATTCAACAAGAGAACCTTTGAGTGCCGAAATATCAGCAGATTTTTCATCGAAATCGCGAGGTGCAAGCTTAGTATAAGATGGAAAGATTATTCTTCCATTGAAAGCGGCAATATTGGGTTTGTCTATTACTAATATATTTCCTTTTTCAGTATCTATAAAGTAGTTGTACCAAGCAGCCCTTCCAAAAAACTGAACGGAGTTCTTAATAGAAGAAATCTCGTAGCGGTAAATATTCCCTGAGTCGGGGCGTAGAGTATATTTGTCGAATTCTTCTTGCTGTGCTTCTTTGATGTGAAGCTCGATAAAATCAGGGGCATTGCCTTGAGCTTTGACTGTGATTAGGACTTTATCGCCTCTTAAAACATTAGCGTTTATTGGTTCAATCGTCAAGGTAAAAGGAGGCGGTGGAAGAAAGGATTGGTTCCAGTTGATAATTCGATAGAATGAATAGCCAAGCGAAGAGCTGAAGATACCAAAGATTGCAGTGCTAAGAACAAAAAATACAAGGAACAACAATGCCACCTTTTTCAAAGATTGTTTGTTTATGATAGCATCGAAATCTTTATTTTGAGCGATAGAATAAACATTGCTAAAAGCTGCAACAGCAAGAGCTTGAGATGTTCCTTTTTGTTTGTTAAGGTTTTTGATAAGTTGCAAAGAGTTGCAGAGTTTATCTTTGATATCCGGATAAACTACACCGATACGCAAAGCGATAAGCTCTAAATCAGGTAAGTGCTTTATTCCTGTAGCCCTTGCGACTACGGGTAACAAAAATATCCCTAAAAATGCAACCACAGATGCCACTAAAGAACTGAAGAGCATAAGTCTGAAAGGTATGTCGCCTTGTGCTATTAGTTCTATGATAGAAATTATAATGATGACAGGAATTGTTGAGGTTAATGTTTTCAGAATTCCTGACAAAGCTAAGTAGAGAGTTTCTTTGTTGCGTGTAGCTTTTAATCTATCAATAAGTTCAAGATATGTTGCTTGATAACCATTCATAATCGTCTTAAAAATAATTTAATTTGATACAAAAACGAGATAATCTCACTATTATTGCTTGAACTCGAACTCACCGACGTCAACAACTTCCTTAATATCTTTTAGCCGTAAAGTGATTGCTTGTCGCTTTTCGTTAGGTTTCCCAAAATTTGTTATAAGCGTGCATTGGATAGTTGTAGCACCGGCTAAAATTTGCTGACGATTGCCGTAGTAATTAGCTTGAATTATATATTTGCCAGCAATTGCTTTTTTTAATAAAAATTCTTCGGGACCGTAGCCTTGCGTGAAATCTTTTGAAATATGCCCTCCTATATGTGTATCGGTATTAGAATAGTAGCACTTTTCACCATAGGGGTCGGTAACCCATAAATCAATATCACAATTATCTGCATCCCATTCAAGCACGACGCGTATGTCAACTGGTAGATTCTTTATAAGACGATTATCAATATTCGATAAATCCAATACTTGCCCACAAGTAGCTATAATAGCATTCATTTCGTTCAAAGCGATTAGTTCAATTTCTGGAAATCTTTGGTGCCAATCTTTATTTACTACTTTCCAGAGCAAATCAATTGCCTTTTGGTATTGCTGATCAGAAGCATAAGTAAGCCCTAAATCTCTGTAAGACTGCGGGTCTTCAGGCCTCATTTTTAGGACTTCAGCAAAAATAAAAGCGGCAAGTTTATAATAACCAAGCTGATTTAAGCGATGCCCCAAAATTCTAAGCAATTGAGGGTTCTCGAGTTCCATCTCAGCAATATTCGATAGTATTCTTAAAGCAAGCTCCTTCTTGCCCTTTTCGTTGAAGAAATCTGCAACATCCAGATAAAAGGCTGAGCTATTGGCATAATCTTCTTTCAGCTTTAAGTATTTATCATAAATTTCGTTTTCTCTTGTGCTTTTTAGTTCATTCAAATATGGGGTTTGCGGGTCCCACTTCTTAAGGGTAATAACTGATTCTTTTCTGACATCAACAGGGGTTTGTTCTTCACTTTTTGGCATTAAAGCTAATGAATAATAATTTTGCTCTTGGCTTCTATTTGCAGCACCGGTAATCTGTTCTGTTCTTGCTTGTCTTGAAGGTCTGGCTTCGCCAGCACCAATTCCATCAGCATCTTGACTCATTGGCCTTTCTCTTTGTTTGATAAATTTTGGTTTGTCCTTCGGGAATGTTTTGTTCCACCACTCAATCCTGTTGTTAAACATTTTCACAACCATCTCTAAATGTTCCATTTCATCCTTTGTTTCTCTCGTCTTTGCTTCTTTTAGCTTAGCAAAGTATTGCTCCTTCAATTCGTCAGGAGGGACAATTTTATGTCGGAGATAATCTTCCAATCTATCGAGAACGATTAGGGATGTATTGCGAGTAACAATAGAAAATTCCTTTCCTAATCGCGTTATTTCTTCTTCATTTTTGTCGTACATAACGTCGAGCTCGGCTATTTTCTTTTGAGCCCATATTCTTTTTATTAAGCTCGATTGAATTTTATTCTTTTTCTCAATTATTATTTTCTTTGAGAATTTTATATCGTTTGCATATCCAAAATTCAAAGTAATTTCGGCTTTCTCTCCCTTCATTATACCTGCAATAGAAAAGTCTGCTGTAACTTTGGTCTTAGCTGATGGATATGTTTCGCTTATGATGTTCTTATCGTAGACTGCATTGATAAATGAGTATGGATTGGAAGCAAGGATTTCTTGGGCTTGCTCTAAATTCAGATTGTTCAAATTAATATATTCACCTGCAGTTGATTGGGCTATATATTTCAAATACGAATGATTTGCTTGCTGGCAGGAGTTTATTGTTATTATAGGCGATTTTGAGAGCTTAATCTCAGAATCTCCAAAATTGGACAAGCCGTCGCTTGAGATAATATACTCATCGCATTGATACTTGCTTAGGTCTATAGCTCCGAGTTGGGTTCCTCCATCGTACTGAACAGCAAGCAATTCTTGTTTGAGTTTGTCCCAATTTCCTCCACTAATATTATAGCTCGAAGTTTTATGAATATCATTAGAAAAGATTACTAATTCAACTTGTAGATTGCCGATTTTTCTAAAGTAGCTATCGAGTAGTTTGAGTTCTGTTTCGATATCTTTGTCTTTTGCAGAACTTGATGCATCCCATAAAAGAGCTATTTTTCTGGGCAGAACTTTTGCCTTTTTTGTAATCTCCGGACTTAAATTAATATAGAAATAAGATTCATTTTCATTCTTTTCCTCTACAAACACTCTTTGATAATCGTTTTCTTTTGGCAAAATAAAGGAAAATTGCGAGCGTGCTTCAAAATTGAGTTCGGTAATACTTGCTAAAAAAGTCGCTTGAGCTTGGTTGAATTTAATGTTTAGATTAGCATTTTCTTTAATTTGTGGTGGGATTTGCTGTTGATATGCGACGATATTCAAAGCAAAAGTGTCAATTGTATTTTGATAATTCAATGGAAGATTATACAGCAAGCCTTCGCCATTATCAATAAGTTCCTGTTCATAAGCAATAAGCACTTTTTTGTAGCCGACAGCAGGAATAGGGTAGATTCTGGATTTGAAGTTATTCCCTTTAGTCCACTCGAGCAAGCCGGGGTCAATTTTTTGACGAACAACTTCCTCAAACACCTGTCTTCCTTTATCTTTCTCGACAACGACACCTTCTCTATACTTACCGTTGACCTCGAGAGCAAACCTTGAAACTGTCTGCCCCTCGCCTAAGGGGAAGTAGAAATCGCCCTCAAGCACTCTGTTATGAGGGTTGTAGTAAGTCATTTCCATAGTAGTAGTAACTAAATTTCCAATGATTTCTACATCTACCTTTAAGGAGCTAAGTTTCAGAGGAGTTGATGCTGTATCCCCTATGTTTTTGATTAGTATTGTGGGCTTTCTATCGGGAGTATGCTGCTTTTGATTTGCCGAAAGGAAAAAAGCTAAAATAGTTAAAGTTGCTAATATTAATGCGTTTCTCATTGCAATCCCATATGTTTTATTATTATTCATAATTATTTATAAATTAATGTGTTAAAGCCCATACAATGATATTTGTTCCCATTTTAAGAGCTAACTCTCTTCTTTCAGGTGGGTCGTTATGAACATCTTCATCTGCCCAGCCATCAGCAAGGTTCGATTCATAAGTATAAAATACACATAATCGTCCATTGTGGAAAAGCCCCAATCCTTGTGGTTCTTTCTTGTCGTGTTCGTGTATCTTGGGCAGACCGTTAGGAAACTTAAAATGTATATTATAAATACCGTGATTGAATGGCAACTCAACAAAATCTTGCTCAGGAAAAACTCTTTTCATTTCCTTCCGAACAAATTCGTCGAGGCCATAATCATCATCAATATAAAGAAAGCCGCCATTTTGCAAATATGCTCTCAAATTAGTTACTTCAATATCGCTGAACTTTAGATTGCCATGCCCCGTTATAAATATTAAAGGATACATAAATACATTATCGTTTGCTAAATCCACATATTCATAGACCGGGTCTAAGGGAATAGAAGTATTCTTTGCTGCAAATTCAAGCAGATTTACTTCCGATGAAGGGTCGTTATACCAATCACCACCGCCGGAATACTTGATTCTTGCCAGCTTTATCTTGCTTGTGCTTTGTTGGCTCATCAATTCAAAGCAGCTCAACAATAGCGTAAAAGTAAATAATATAATTGCAATCTTTTTCATAATAATATTATAATTTAAAATTCAAAATTGTTTCAAAGAAATATAAAATAATATTTAATGACGAATAAGAAGGGCTGAAAATGGAAAATAGATTATTGAATTACTATTCTTTTTCTTATGAATTTGATATTACTAATTCGGACTTCGGCGATGTAGTCCCCAGAAGGCATTTTTCTACCGTAATCATCTTTAAGGTTCCAAGTCAATTTGTAGTTGCCCGGTGTTTGCATACCTTTATATATAGTAGCAACAACGACAGCTTGGACAGAATAAACGACAACTTCGACTTCGCAGGTAAAATCAATCGAATAGCTTATTGTCGGCGAGACGTCTTCAGCGACACCAAAAAAGACAGCAATATCTTGCATCGAAGCTTGCAAGCCAACTCCGGGCGTTGGCAATGTTCGCACAAATGGTACTGATTGCGATTGCAAAATATTATACTGATAGGCAAGGACTTGTTCTTGCGATGGCAAAAGATATTCTTGTGGAATATTATTTATATTGTCTATTGCTGTTTTGTAGGGGGTCTTCTCCAATTCTTTAAGCTGTGCGAGCCATAGATCAGAGAATTTTCTTAAATCATTCTTGAATTTATATTGTTCTGCTATGTGTAAATTCATTGTATTCTGGTATGCACTATCCTGATACGGTAAGAACTTAATCGTCTCACCTCCGGGATAGTCTTTTGTTTTTTCTATCGCATTTTTCTTTGTTGTGTCCTGTGGAAGCTCGAGTATTGTCTTGGTTTTGCTTGTATCTGCAAATTCCGATGGCAATGCTATGGTGCTATTCAATGGAATAACTAAAATTGCAAAGATATATCCTAAACAGAAAATCTTTGTGCTAAACAAGTATCTATATTCTTTTAATAATTGCACTTAAAATTTATTTACATATCAAAGAAAAAGTAAAATTATGAAAATTATATATAATTTTAAATAAAAAAAACCGATACATACAAAATTATATCGGTTTTTTATGAAAATTATTGTAAAAAAATTATTCTACATTTCCAATAAGGTTCTTCCTGTCCTCTTCAGAGAGCAAATCTCCGAGAGCAATAGAACCTTTGTTGGCTTTTAGTTTATCATCAATCTCATTATTTTTATTAGATTTGTTGTATTTATCTTTTGGGTTTTGTTGAGGGGTATTATCAATAATAGGAGCTAAAATCAATGACTCTTCTTCAGAATTCAACTCGCTTATTTCCACTTGAACTTTTTGATTAAGTTCATAAGGGAATTTCTTACCCTTCATTAAAGGTTTCATTTTACTTCTGGGCATAAAGCCATCCAGTTCTGGAGTAATCTCGAGTATAGCACCTTGTGGAACGATTTGCTTGACAGTGCCTTCGTAGACAGAACCGATAGGATATTTCTCGATGAGAGTAGGCCAGGGCGATGGCTGCAATCTTTTCAAGCTAAAAGATATGCTCTTCCTTTCTTCGGAAACATTAAGTACATAGACATCAATCTCGCTGCCGACTTTAATTACTTCAGAGGGACGCTTAATCCTCTTTGTCCAGGATATTTCGTGTGTTCGGAGCAATCCATCAATTCCGGGTGCGATTTCAATATAAGCTCCGAATTCTGTTATGCGACGGACAACACCTTTGACAGTAGAACCGACAGGAAAGCGAGTCTCTATGTCTTTCCAAGGTGAATCCTCAAGGTCTTTTCTACTCAATGCAAGTCGGCTATTATCTTTATCTACTTCTATTACCTTTGCTTTGACTTTATCGCCTTTTTTGAACATCTTGTTCGGGTTATCTAATCTATATTGCGTTAGTTGAGATATGTGTATTAAGCCTTCGATACCACCAATATCAATAAAAACTCCGAAGTTTGGAATAGAAGTAACTTTACCTTCGACAAAATCGCCAACTTTTAGTGTATCCCATAATTGGTCTCTCAAGACGTGCTTTCGAGTAACAATGATAGCTTTTCTACCTTCCTCGAACTCTTGTATTTCGTGTATATGCACCTCAAGCTCTTTTCCGACAGCTTCCTGAAGCTCTGCTTCGGATGGGGAGCGTTTAATATAGTAATGAGATGCAGGTAAAAATAGAGGCACATCTTTGTAAATTAGTCTTAAACCGCCGCGTACCCTCGCTTTTACAGTTGCTGTTAAAGTTTTATCTGAATCTTTAATTATCTGCAATTGTTTGTAAATAGCTTCGAAGGCTTGCTGTTTATTTTCTTTTTGCTTTGGAGCTTGTTCCTTTTCGACTTCTTCTTTCAATATAGAATCTGTATGGAAATTCTCTATTCGAGTGTGATTAGTTGCTGTAGTTTCAGGCGTTACTGGGGTTTCTGGCGTTCCAGCTTTCTCAACCGTTTCTGCCTGTTCAGGAATTTTTTCAATAGCTTCAAGCTCTACTTCTTGAGGAATTTTTGATTCCTCATTAGATATTTCTGCTTGATCAGCAATTTCCTCAGTTGTTGTTGCTGCAGTTGGAATAGGTTCGAGTTGAATATCACTTGCAGCATCAGTTGGAGTTTGTGATTCCTCTTGAGGATTTTCAATTTCGGAGCTAATCGTATCTTGATTAACTTCATTTAGAGATGATTCGACGTTAGCATTTTGCTCCGCTAAGTTTTCTTGCATGGTATTATCCACAGCATTAATATTGTCTTCGCTCATTAGGCGCACCCTTTAAATTAAATATTATTTAATAAACAAACGCAACATTTGAATAATTTTAAAACTACAAATATAAGAAAAATTATATATATAAGCAGAAAAAATAACACAAAATAATTAAAAAAAATCTATTTTTATGTTTTGATAATTGAAGAAAAAATAATATTTTTGTAGTTCTTTAAAATTGAAATATTTAAAGTTATAGAATAATAATGTTAAATAGGAGAATATATGGCATTAAAGCGTGTCTATGAGACAATAATCATTGTCAATGCTGCATTAGAGGATGCTGATGTAGAATTAGTAATTACAAAAGTTAAGAGCTACATAGAAAACCACGGTGGGGAGATATCTGAAATACATAAATGGGGTAGAAGAAGACTTGCGTATCCAATCAATAAAAAATTCAATGGCTACTACATACACCTAATTTATGAAGCGCTTCCATCAATTATTCCGATTATCGAAAGGTTCCTTGTGCTTGAAGATACAATTCTAAGGCATCTAACATTAATACTTCCAAAGAAATTAAGAGATTATCGGGCAAAAAGAGAATTAGAGCTTGGGCGTCCCTATGGTGCCTATGCCCCTGAGGTTGCTGAACCAAAAGCTGAAGCAAAACCCGATATCTTGATTGAAGAAGAAAATATTTAGTTTAAGAAAAAATAATATCTGGGGATAAATTATGAAAGTAATTTTAAGACAAAATATCGAAAAACTTGGGCAGATCGGCTCTGTCGTGAATGTAAAAGATGGATATGCCCGCAACTACTTAATCCCTCGAGGATATGCTTACTATGCATCGGAAAAAGCAATGAAAGCTTTGGAAGTGGAGAAAAAGCAATACGAAAAGAGAGTAGCCAAAGAAAAAATGCGTGCCGAAGATATTGCTGCTAAATTATCAGAGCTTCATCTATCTATCCCGATGAAAGTCGGCGAAGAAGGGCGACTCTATGGTTCCGTTACTACTCAAATGATAGCAAATGAACTTGCAAAACACAATTACACTATTGACAAAAGAATGATTTTTATTGAAGAAAATATCAAGTCGCTCGGTGTTTTCGATGTCAAAGTTAAGCTTTTCCAAGATGTATTTGCTACGCTAAAAGTTTGGGTGATTAACGAGGACGACAAAGAGCAAATCTCAAACGAAAATAATAACTAATTAAATCATAGATTTGGAGGAAACTACTTGAAAAAGATTATTGGTAAATTATTGTTGATTTTCATTCCTATTATTATAGCTATTATTTTGCTTTTGCCAACTTTTAACTCTTACCGCTATGAAACCCTCGAAAAATCAATGGATAAAGAGACATTCGAAAAAGAATACGGTGAAGCTTTTAAGAGTGCAAAGAAAAATCGGCTTAAGCTCGGATTAGACCTTCGTGGCGGTATGTACGTATTGCTCGAGGTTGACATCCTTGATATGTTGACCAATAAAGTAAAGGAAGAGAATCGAGACCCTATCTTCAAAGAAGTTATGGATTCTGCTATGGCTGAAGCAAAATATAGCGAGGAATCTGCTCTCGATATTTTTATGAAATATTTCGGGAAAATAGCCACTCCGAGAGGAAAAAAACTTAGAAATTACTTCGAATTTATAGAACAAGGAAATATTATTGAGGATAGTGTTCAGATAATAAAAGAACTCAAGAATTTGGAAGAATCCGCTTTAAATAGTGCTAAAACTGTTTTGGAAACAAGAATAAATACCTACGGAGTTGAAGAAGCTAATATCCTTCAAGAATCTGGTTCAAGGCGTATAATAGTTGAATATCCTGGCGTTATAGATACCAACCAAATGCAAAGCTTAATTCAAACACAAGCTAAGTTGGAGTTTAAGCTTGTTCGTCAAGACGCTAACCTAATACGTTCCTTCAAAGAAATAAACAAAAAGCTGAAAGAAGAAGCTGCTTTAATCGCATCTGGACAGATGCCACAAGACACATCATTGACAGACACAACAAGCAACAAAACAGATACGTCTTTAACAACGCAAACAACTAATAAAGCTGATACACTTGCCCAAGCAGACACAGTTGCCAAAGATTCCGCTGCTTTAGCCGAAGAGAAAGCAAGGAAAGATTCAATAAAAGCTGCAAGAAATCAGGACATCAATCGCTTTAAAGACCCCAATGAATATCCTTTTACTTATTTATTTGATGCTTTTTACTCCAAAAACGAAGATGATGCCGGCGGTTTAGTTGATTGGGATGCTGATAAATTTGAAGATGGCATTTATTCCTTCAGAATATATGAAAATGACCTGAAAACATTATGGAAATTACTTGATAAACAAGAGGTTAAAAAGATATTGCCTCCAGATATAAGAATATATAAATCGAGCAAGCCATTCGACATTAAAAAAAGGAAAGACGAGAGAGCCGATGAAAAGATATATGAGATTCTCGCAGTTCAAACTGATGTATTGTTAACTGGCGACGTTATTACAAGCGCCCGTGTCGAGCCTCGTGGCGAAAAGAACTACGTAGTTACTATGTCTATGAATGATGCTGGAACTGAAACTTGGGGAGAAGTTACAAAAGCTAACATAGGCAAGCGAATTGCTATCCTACTCGACGATGTAATCTATTCCGCTCCGGTTGTTAAGTCTGCAATTCTTCAAGGCAATTCTGAAATAAGTGGTATGAAGGATTACGAAGAAGCTAAGCTCTTGAAGACTGTTCTCGAAGCTGGCGCTTTGCGAGCAAGACTAGTCCCCAAGTATAGTCTAGTTGTAGGTCCTTCGCTTGGAGAAGATTCAATTCGCTCGGGATTATTCGCAAGTGCAATCGCCTTGATTTTAGTTATTCTATTTATGTTGATATACTATAATTTCGGCGGTTTGATAGCCGATCTGGCACTGTTTATTAATATGTTACTAATCATAGGCGTTCTTGCTGCATTCAAAGGAACCTTAACATTGCCCGGAATAGCAGGTCTTATCTTAACCATAGGTATGGCTGTTGATGCGAATATTCTTATATTCGAGCGTATTAGAGAAGAGCTATTCAAGGGACGCTCAATTCGTTCTGCTATTGATGAAGGTTTTAAAAAAGCACTGCCCGCCATCCTCGACTCTAATATTACTACATTCATAACTGGTTTAATACTATACTTTTTAGGCACAGGTCCCATTAAGGGCTTTGCTATTACTCTTATGATAGGTATTTTAGGAACCTTGTTCACTGCTATAATGGTGTCCAGAGCTATGCTCGAAATTCGTATTTCAAAAGGTGCAACATTTGTTAACTTTGGCCAGCCAAAAATCGTAAGCCAATGATTTGAAAGGGATAAAAAATGCAATTTTTTCATGGAACAAAAATAAATTTCGTTGGTAAAAAAGTTAGAGCTATATTTTTTACTATCTCTCTTTCTTTAATTGGATTAGGGGTAATACTTTCTTTCATCATTCCACCCGAATATGGTATAGACTTCGAAGGCGGCACCGAAATAGGGATCGCTATAGACACAACTGCTTCTAATCCTAATATACCTTCAATATCAGATGTTAGAAAAGCCGTCCAAAATTCTGGTTTTACAAATAGTGAAATTAAGACATACGGCACAGAGAATCAATTCCTTATTCGCTTAAAAAGCTCAGAAAACGTTAGAGAAAAAATAGTATCTTTTTTCCAAAATACTTTTCCCAATAATAAGATAATATTCCTGAATGAAGAAAGAATCGGAGCTAAAATTGGTTCTGAACTTCGTGGAAAAGCTTTTTTAGCAGTAGGATTATCAATATTAGCGATTCTTATATACGTGGCATTTCGATTTGAATTCGTTTACGGGTTAGGAGCTATTATCGCCTTAATTCACGACGTAATTGTTACTTACACGATTATGCTTATTACTCATCATTTTGGGATTATGAATCTCGAGATCAACTCAACAATTCTTGCGGCTATGCTTACGGTCATCGGTTTTTCAATTAATGATACCGTTATCATTTTCGATAGAATAAGAGAAAACCTACAAAAACACAAAGGAATGTCTTACGTCAAGCTGTTCAATTTGAGTATCAACGAAACACTTAGCAGAACAATCAATACCGTATTGACTGTGGTCCTTGTTCTAATTACGATGGTTCTGCTTGGAGGTCCAGTGCTTCAGGGCTTTGCATTCGTAATGCTTATAGGTATTATCGTAGGAACTTATTCATCAATCTATATCGCAAGCTCATTTGTTTTGTGGTTTGTCCAAAAAATCAAAAAGATTGATGTGGAAAGCGAATTAGCAAAAAAATCTCCTATTCTTGGCAAAGCAAAGGCGTAAAATAAAATGGAACAGAATATTTTTAACTATAAAATTGTTCAAAATTCTGCAAGTGTTATAGAATTGGGGAATAAAGTGCTTGGAGGCAACGATTCGATTGTCTTCAGTGGCTTGCTTGAAGAGCTTATTTCGCAAGGTGTAAATTACTTTGTTGTGAATCTTGAAAAAGTCGAGATAATGAATAGCTCTGGTTTAGGAATGCTTGTCGGAGCTTTTAGTAATGTAAAAAAGCGTAATGTGCGATTAGTGCTTGCTTCTATTCCGGAAAAATTTAAGAATTTGCTGACAATGACACACCTCGACCAGGTATTTAAGGTTTACGACAATATTGATGATGCTTTAGCTGCTTGCTGATTTTGATAAATAAATAAAAATATTAGCTCCGTCATTTGAGGGATGGGGCTTTATTTTGTAAATTGAGAAAAAAATGAGTGTTACACTAATAATTGGCTCCCAGTGGGGAGATGAAGGAAAAGGCAAAATTGTTGATTTGCTTAGCTGCACTTGCGATTACGTCGCTCGTTATCAAGGCGGGGCTAATGCTGGACATACCATTGTTCTAAATGGCAAGCAACATATTTTGCACTTGATTCCTTCCGGTATTTTTACAGAAAATGTAAAATGTATTATCGGCAATGGCGTAGTTATAGACCCAATTGCACTGATCGAGGAAATGGAAATGCTCAAATCTTTTGGCATTGCTATAGAAAATAGACTATTCATCAGCGATAGAGCCCATCTTATTATGCCTTACCATAAACTGCTCGACCAGCAAAGCGAAAAGTCCTCTGGCAAAGCTATTGGAACCACTGGAAGAGGTATCGGTCCGGCATATGTTGATAAAGCAAAACGCTGCGGTATTAGAATGGTAGATACTTTGAATAAGAATACCTTCGCTTCTAAGCTCGAAAGAAATTATCTCGAAGTTAGTTCCATTCTAAAAAATTCTTACGACTGCCAGCTGCCTCAATTGGAAGAAATTTATAGTTCCTGCTTATACAATCTTGAGCAAATCAAACCATATATTAGCGACACAAGCCTATTATTAAATAGAGAGATAGCATTAGGCAAAAAAGTGCTAATCGAAGGAGCTCAAGGAGCTTTGCTCGACGTTGACCACGGCACATATCCATATGTAACAAGTTCGAACCCGACTTCTGGCGGTGCTTGCACTGGATTAGGCATTCCACCTACTAAAATTGATAAAGTAATGGGCGTCGTCAAAGCTTACTGCACTCGTGTCGGCAACGGACCTTTCCCAACAGAACAAAGCGACGAAATTGGCTCAATCCTGCAGAAAACTGGGGCTGAGTTCGGCTCGACAACAGGCAGACCTCGGAGATGTGGTTGGCTCGACCTTGTCGCACTTCGATATTCTGTGATGATTAACGGAATCACAGAAATTGCCCTAACAAAGCTCGATGTGCTTAATCAATTCAGCGAAATAAAACTTTGCATTGGCTATAAAATCGGCGACAAAGTAATAGACTACTTTCCCGCTGACTTAACCGAAATACAAAACATTGAGCCGCTATATATAACGCTCGATGGTTGGCAAAGTTCCCTTGACAACATAAGAGAATACGAGGCTCTACCAATGCAAACTAAAGATTATATACAAAAAATTGAAGAGGAAACAAAAGCGAAAATCACAATAATTTCAGTTAGTCCCGATAGAAATGCAACAATAATAAGAAAATAATTTTTCGCAAGTGAAAAAAAATTAGTAATTTTGTAAACCGCTCGGATGGCGGAATAGGTAGACGCACAGGACTTAAAATCCTGTGGGCATTTGCCCGTGAGGGTTCAAGTCCCTCTCCGAGCACAAAGAAGTTATGAGCAAAATTATAGCTTCTGAAATACTCCAAGCAACTTCTCACACTTCAACCCAAATCGCTGTGATCCTGTTTCGTTAGAGGAAAAAATACTCTTTGTTACTTAATTGATTTTTATTAGCTTAGTAAAATGTAAATAAATAAACACATTTGATAGTTTAAAAGAATATAAGGTTAGTTCAGCATTATCAGTAGATTTTTCGCCTGATGGAAAAAGCTCGCTTGTGCCAGTGGTAATGAGGCAATAGTTTTAGATATAGAAACAGGAAAGAGGTTTTTAAAATACAAGGAACACAAGAAGATCAATATATGAATCGTGTATTATTCTCACCAGATGGTAAATGGCTTGCATTTGATTATAGTGGAGGGACAAATAAGAAAAAATATGTATTTGACACAGAAATATGGTTTGAACATTCGGTAGGTTATATCTTCACCTCAGCACCATAAATTTTTTCAAATAATTTGCAAAATTAATAAAATATAATCCAACCGTCAAATTCGAAATGTTAATTCTATAATTCCCCTTCTCCAATTGAGTGTCCCTAAGGGAAGAGGCAAAATTTACATATCCATTCGATGACTTGGGGTTATCAGATAATTTCTATCTAAATTATAATAATATCAATCTGCCGTCATTGATTGGTTCGGGCAGGTCTTTGATGTAAAGCTCGAGGTCATTGCCAATACTTTCGACTGTGCCTTTTATTCTTTTTTGTGTCTGCTCTTGCTCGATAATTACTTCATTGTTAATAATAAGAGACCTATCTCTATATTTATCAAGCAATTCAAAATAGTTGCCTTGCAATATTTTCTTATAATTAATCTCCAATTTGCTTATAAAATTGCGAAAAATCTTGCAATAATATGCTGCATCCGGGCTTTTTGTATGCAATCTAATGCAGGTAACTTTTGGGACAAATTCATTTGGAACGACAAATGGCTTAGCTTCTATATTCAACCCAACGCCTAAGACAACATTTTTAAGGATGTTTCCCTGAATTTTAGTTGAGGAAATCACTCCGCTAACTTTTGCCTTGTCAATGAGAATATCGTTAACCCATTTTATCATAGCTTTTGCTTTTAGTTCCGGTATTTCATCAATTGTCTCAACGACAGAGACAGCGGGAAGCACCATAAACGCAGAAGCAAAATGATCGAGAGTCGTATCAGGGCAGAAATAAGCCGATAGATGCAAATTGCCCTGAAGCGAAGCCCAAGGTCGGTTCTTAAAGCCATGAAAATTCTTGCCTTCGGAAGCTAAACATAGAATCCTATCTGGCAAGGTAACATCTTCGCTCGACAAACGGGTGAGTATGTCGAACTGCGAGTCCTCGGATTTTCCAACAATGAATAAATACTGCCAAAATGGCAGCTCGTCATTTTTTTGACTGTATATTGTTTCTTTTTGAAATAATCTTTTAGCAAGTCTCGAAATAGATTTATCTAAATTATCAACCTTGATTTCTTCGTAATCCTTTTTGAATCCAAGCTTTTGCACTGCATAAGGTATGGTATCGGTGTAGACTATCATCTTGATTCTCCAACTAAAATGATTATTCCCTTTTCGACTTTCATATTATAATTAGGGCTGTTCGCATCCACATAAGCTTTTAATTGCTCTAAAGTAGGATAGTCATTAGTTCCATCGAAAAGACGGGCATCGTCAATAAGAATTATATCATTTAGATTTTTGTGTTCAAGAATTTGCCTTATTTCTCTGATAATTGGGGTGTATTCGATGCCTCGCCCTGTGATGCCACCAAAATAATGGGCATCGAGCCAGTATAGGACTGGCTCTTGGATTGGCTCTAAGATTTCCTTAAGTTTTTCGCCGCTATCTCCAAGAATTATGTGGATATGATTATATTTTGCAAATTTTCTTTTTGCTCTTTCGTAGAAAATAGGGTCTAATTCGATAGAGTAGATTTCGGTGAAGCTCCGCAATGTTGATTTAATCATATTTCCAAGATAAGTTCCGGTTTCTATGAGAATCTTCAGTGCATATTTTTTCGCATAATCTTTCACTACCTTTTGCTTTTGATAATGAGAAGGTGGCACTCCTTTCCCTGAAAGTATAAAACGCATAGAGTCCTTTATCTGATTAGTGTATTTATGCGAATAAACTTTAAAATACCATTTTATTAATTCTGTTCTTGTCAAGTCAAGCAAATTCAATTTTTGTTAAATTAATTTATACAAAGTTATTAAATTGCAACTTTATAAAACAAAAGAATTTAAAAAATGAGAAAATTTAAAAATATACTTGTAACAGGAGGAGCTGGCTTCATAGGCAGCAATTTTATCAGATATTTACTGAAAAAAACAAGCTTCGAAGGACGTGTAATTAACTATGATTTATTGACTTATGCAGGAAATAGGGAAAATCTTCAAGACATAGAGCTTGAATTTACGGGCGACAGATACGTATTCGTCAAAGGAGATATTTGCGATTATGAACAAGTTAGCCAAACGCTCAAAGATTTTCAAGTAGATGCGATTGTTAATTTTGCAGCAGAATCCCACGTTGACAGGTCAATTTTTGGTCCAGGAGATTTCATCCGCACGAATATATTAGGAACTCACACCTTGCTCGATAGCACAAGAAAGTTCTGGGGAGAAAGGCAAGACGTGCTATTTCATCATATTTCTACAGACGAAGTCTATGGCACTCTTGGACAAGATGGCTATTTCTACGAAACAACAGCTTACAATCCACGAAGCCCATATTCAGCGTCAAAAGCTGCATCTGACCATTTAGTAAGGGCTTACCATCACACATATGGACTGCCAATAACAATCTCGAACTGCTCGAATAACTTTGGACCTTACCAATTTCCCGAAAAGCTAATCCCTTTGATGATAATCAATATCACAAAAGAGAAGCCTCTACCAGTGTATGGGCAAGGCAAAAACATCCGCGATTGGCTCTACGTCGAAGACCATTGCAGCGGTATATGGCGAGTCATCGAAGCTGGAAGAGTTGGGGAATCTTATAATATTGGTGGAGATTGCGAAATGGAGAATCTTCGTCTTGTCGAGTTAATATGCGAGAAGACTGCTCACAAATTGGGCTTATCTCCAGATAAAATAAAAAGCTTGATTACTTTCGTTAAAGATAGACCTGGCCACGATTTCCGCTATGCTATTAATTGCGACAAAATCAAAAAAGAACTCGGCTGGAAAAAAACCTTTTCTTTTGACGAGGCGATGAACAAGACCATTGATTGGTATCTTGCAAATAACGCTTGGATTAAGCATATAGAAACTGGAGAATACTTGAACTGGCTCGATTTAAACTATAACAAAAGATAAATCCCGTTTATTTTTCTCTAAATCTTCTTTTTTTTAAGTTACTTTTTATTTATAAAAACTATCTTGAAATGAATGCCTAAATAAATAATTTCTTTGTTTAATGCTAACAAGACAAATATTGGCTTGAATATATTTTATAAAATAAACATAATTTCTGCTTAAATTCATCTTCCTATCCTGCTCTCAGTCTGCAAAAGTCAATGTGATATAAACAAATTATTATATACTAACAAATTTTTTTTTTTGATATGTTTAAAAGTATTCATATTATTGTAACAAAAAAATGTTAAAAAATTGTAAATGTTATTAAAAAATAGCATAAGAAGTATAATTTTTTTAAGTATTCTATACTTAGTAATTAGACTGCCCTTACAATCCCAAACATCCTTACCTAATATAATAGAAGCACTTAAAATAAATTACGCAATAAATCTTGATGGCAAGCTCGACGAGGAATGCTGGTCGCAAGTGAAACGCATATCTAATTTTACGCAAAGAGAAATAAGCAATGGAGAACCCCCGACGGAGCTAACAGAAGTAGGAATATGCTACAATAAAGACTACCTCTTCATTGGAGTATGGTGCTACGATAAAGAACCCGACAAGATAATCACAAAATCAATGCAAAGGGATTTTGCATATTGGGAAGGCGACAACTTCGAAGTATTAATTGATACATACAACGACAAGCGTAACGGCTACCTCTTCGTAACAAATCCATCAGGTGCTCGAGCTGACATATTAATAGCACAAAATGGGGATGCTTATAATGACGATTGGAATGGCGTCTGGGACGTTGCTGCAGAAATCAATGGGCAAGGATGGTTTGCAGAATTCGAGATCCCTTTCACTTCTCTTAAATTTAGCGAGCAAGCAGAACAAGTCTGGGGTATTAATTTCGAAAGGAACATTCGCCGCAAAAGAGAGCAATTGCTGTGGCAAAATTGGTCTCGCGATAATTTTTTCGAAATGGTTTCGGGTGCTGGTCACCTTATCGGATTGAAAGACATAAAAAGCTGCAACTTACTTGAACTAAAGCCTTTCACTCTTGGCGGTTTCGAAAAGATACCATCGCAGGATGCTAATTCTGTCCTAAAAATTGGTGGCGACATAAATTATCTCATATCTCCAACGCTTAAAGTCAATCTCACTGCCAATACTGACTTCGCACAAGTTGAGTCCGATGTAATGCAAATAAACCTTACGCGTTTTTCTTTATTCTATCCAGAAAAAAGAGAATTCTTCCTCGAGGGCAAGGACTTTTTTACATTTAACTTTGGCGACGAAAGGATTTTCTATAGCAGACAGATTGGCTTACTTAATCGTCAGGAAGTTCCTATTTTAGCTGGTGGCAGACTTGTCGGCAAGGTCGGTAATACTAATTTAGGCGTTCTGACTATGCAAACATCAGAAAAGGATACGCTTCCAAGCACTAACTTTTCTGTTGTTCGTGTCAAACAGGACATATTCGAAAGGTCAAGCATTGGTGTGATTCTAACAGCAAAGAACCTACCAGGCCACTACAATTACGTCTATGGAACAGATTTTAACTTCTCTACTCCGAATTTTCTCGGAAATAAAAATCTCACAATATTAGCATCTATAGCTCAATCCCAAACTCAAGATTTGGGCAACACCAATAATCTAATTTATGGAGCATTCATTGGTTTTCCAAATGATATTATAAGAGCTGAAGCTTATTTCATAGCAGTTCAAAAAAATTTCAATCCAGAAATTGGCTTCTTAAATCGCACTAACTATAAAAGAATAGGAGCTTCGTTCAAATATGCTCCTCGCCCGGACTTTATCCCGTTTATTCAGCAGTTCGTATTCAAACCGCTCGACATCAATATCTACTTAACTGACGAAACTAATGAGCTGGAATCTTTCACATATGAGCTACGCCCACTTGCCTTCGAGACAAAAAGCGGAGAGTATTTTGAATTCGATTTTCAGCAATATTACGACAGGGTTGATGTGCCTTTCAATCTTTATGGGCAGACAATTCCTGCAGGTAAATACTGGTTCTCCAAATACAGAGCAGAATTTGAAACATATCGTGGTCGTAGCTTCGTTGTCAACATAAATGCAGATATTGGAAAGCATTACACTGCATCAGGGGCTTCTCTTGGAAGTTCTTTCAAATGGAATCTATCGCCTAAGTTGAATATTACTGGTGGCTACCAAAAGAACTACTTAGAATTGCCTGATGGTGTGCTTGACATAGATGAATTCATCACTCACTTTACTTATTCATTTAATACTAAACTATTTACGAGCTTATTTGCACAATGGAATAATATTGATGAAGCCATTCTGGTGAACTTTAGAATCAATTGGATTCCGAACATTGGTAGCGATTTCTATTTAGTATTCAATCAAAAAATAAATACAATGAATCAAGCTATAACGTTCCAGGATTTTGTTGTAATCGCAAAGTTAATCTGGCGTTTCCCCGTGAAAATGTAGATCCTCAAAATATTTTTTTTAATTAAGAATTTTTACTTGACAATATTGCTTGCTTCTATTTATCAATAAGAAGAAGCATTTAATAATCAATAATACAACATTTGCAAGATCATTAATTGCAATAATTTTTTAAAAAAAAATTAAATATATTGATAAATTAAACTCCTTTTTTTTTCGTTATTACTCAAAAATTTTTGTAAAAAATAGAAAGGAGTATTATTATGAAAAGAACAACTTTCAAAGCACTTGGGATTACAGTAGGGGGATTATTAGCAATCATTTTAGTAATTGCAATAATTAGCCCGAATTTTATTCATAATCTATTTGCAAGCACCAAAATCGGAGCAGACAAAGCTCCAATCGTCCTAAATGAACACATAAAGGCATTGAATGACGCCTACATAGCTGTGAGTGATGCTGTACTTCCGACAGTAGTCAGCATAAGTGTTACATTTGAGCAAAAAAGTGTAAAGAATCCATTTCAAGACGACTTCCAAGAGTTTTTTAAGTTCTTTGGAGAGCCTTTCCAATTTGAAACTCCTGAACCTCGACCTTCAATAGGTGGTGGCTCTGGTGTCTTCATATCGAACGAAGGTCATATCGTTACAAACAATCATGTAATCGAAAATGCAAAGGAAATAGAAGTAACAACTTATGACAAAAAGAAGCATAAAGCTAAGGTCATAGGCACAGACCCACTTACTGACTTAGCAGTAATCAAAATTGAAGGGAATTCGTATCCAGTTGCACATTTAGCTAATATGGAAGATGTAAAAATAGGTGAGCTTGTAATTGCTGTCGGCAATCCACTCGGGCTTAATTCAACTATTACCGGCGGTATAATCAGCGCCATTGGTAGGGGACAACTGTCTTTATATCCGAATAGAGGTGGTTACGAAGTCGAGAACTTCATTCAAACCGATGCTGCTATAAATCCGGGTAACAGCGGTGGTGGCTTATTTAATCTTTCTGGAAGTTTGGTTGGTATCAATACTGCAATAGCAACAAGGACAGGCACATATATTGGCTATGGCTTTGCAATACCGGTAGATTTAGTAAAGGCAGTAGTTGAGGACTTAATTGAAGACGGGGTGATAAACAGGGGATACATTGGCGTCAGAATTCAAACACTCGACGAGGTCTATGCTAAATCGGTTGGTCTTGATAATGTTGAAGGCGTCATAGTCCAAGATGTTCTTAAATATAGCCCAGCAGAAAAGGCAGGAGTAGAATCAGGAGACGTAATCCTTGAACTGGATGGAAACCCTATAAAAACCTCCAACGAGCTTCAAAGCCAATTAGTTCTTCGTAAAGCGGGCGACAAAGTTGCTCTGACAATTTGGAGGGATGGCAAAAAGCTTACTAAAACTGTCAAGCTCGAACCAAGAAAAGAAGACCAGACAGCTATGAATTCTAATGAAGTAAAGAAAGACGAAATTGTAGATGACAGCAAGTCCCTCGAGTTCGATAAACTCGGCTTCACTGTGGAACCGCTGACAAGCCAAATAAAAGACAAGTTTGATGTAAAAGAAGGAGTATATATTTCAAAAGTAAAGAATTATAGCATTGCTTATAATAGAGGATTATCGCCTGATGGGGTTATTGTGAAAGCTGATAGAAAGCCAGTTACATCAGTCTCACAATTGAACAACATATTTAAAAGTAAAAATTCAGGTGTGGCAGTGCTTCTACAGGTTAAATACAAGGATTCTTATAGAATCGTAGCAATAGAAATGCCATAATAAGAAGCTCGGGAAACGATTTCCTATTCTTTTATTGGAAGTATTATCTTAAAGGTAGTTCCTTTGGCAGGTTCGCTGGAAACATCAATTTTTCCATCGCACTTGTCAAGGAACTCTTTGCATATAATAAGACCTAAGCCAGTGCCAGTTTCGTTGTTCGTACCTGGAGTAGAATAAGTCTTATCAACTCTGAAAAGCTCTCCGATTTTATCTTGAGGAATGCCGACACCTGTATCAATAACATAAATCAATACGTTAGAATCTTGTTTTTCTGCCCTAATTTCAACTCTTCCCCCCTCTGGAGTAAATTTCAATGCATTGGAAACAAGATTGCGGAGGATCGTTAGAAGAATATTCACATCAACTTTTAGCTTTACATCTTTGTCGCAGAATATAATCAAGTCAATTTTCTTTGTATCTGCAATTTGTTTGAATATTTGGTAGATATTTTCAACGATAAATCGCATATCTACATCAACAGGGTTAATCTCGATTTTATTTCGTTGCGAGCGAGACCAGGTAAGCAAATTCTGTAAAAGCTCAAAAACACTTTTCGATGAATTCTTCATATCCTTAAGTAGCGACTTTTTTTCTTCCTCGGAAAACTCGTCATAAGATTCATAAAGGAACTCAGATAGTCTGTGAAATGCACTTAAAGGATTCTTTAAATCATGTGCTATAATAGAAAAGAATCTATCCTTTGTTGAGTTTAGTTCTGCAAAATGCTTTGCTTGATCGTCTAATAATTTATTTACTTTCTCTAGCTCTTTGTTTTTATTTTCTATAACTTTTTGTGTTTTCTTTTTGTTAATAAATTGCAATAATAAAATGACTGCAATTAGAGCAATAAGGAGTAGCCCAATAATGAGAAATATTACTAAATTATTTCTCTTTTCTAATTCGAGACTTTTTATCTCATTATTCTTTTCTAATAAGGCAATTTTCTGAATCTGCTTATTTATTTCGAATTCATTTTCAACATTTCTAAGGGAAAGCTTCATGTAGAATTGATTAACCGAATCCGATAATTCATTATACTTTTTTAAATATGTAAATGCTTTATTGTAATTTTTGGTTTTGCTATATAGTTCAGAAAGTTTAAGTAATCCATCTTTTTGAAATTTATAAAACTTAAGTTGATCTGCTAATGCATAAGCTTTAAATAAATAATTCTCAGCTTGTTTTATATTATTTTTTTCTACTTCTAAATTAGAAAATTCAAAATATGTCTTAATAATAAATTTATTGTTCTCGGTTTGATTAAAGAGTGTCATCGCTTTGTTAAAATAGTCTTGAGCTTCATTATATTTTTTTTGCTTAAGAGCAATTTTCCCAAATTCATAATAGTGTTCTGCTAAACCAATTTGGTATTCTAATGATTTATTTTTAACATGAGATAAAACATCAAAAGTTATTTTTTTGTAATAATTAAATAGAGAATCATTTCCCAGCTTGAAATAGAGCTTACTTAAATAGCCATAGCTATACGCTAACCCCTCATTATCTCCAGCCTTTTCTCTATAATTCAGTGCGATTTTGTGATTTTCGAGAGCTTTGTATAAGTCGTTCAACTCCTCATAAGCTAAGCCAATATTATTATAATTTACTGCCATTCCATGGTTATATTCTACAAACTTTGCCTGCTCAGGGGTTTTGTTATTTAAATTTTTTAGGAATATTTCTGCGGATGTTTGGTAACTTTTTATGGCTTCTTCATACATCTTGGCTTGAAAATAGATATTGCCAATATCAATGTAATGCCATGCAACATAAATTAAATTCGAGGTATCAGAAATCAGCATTAATAATTTATTATTATATTCTAACGCCTTATCAAATAGACCTTGGTCATAAAAAACACCAGCTAAACCAGCCAAAGCCGAACCAATGTTATTATACTGATAATTCTCCAAAAGTGCTTTTTGCAGCTTTTGAAAGAATCTAATTGCTTCTTCAGGGTCGCGATTTCTATGGTAATAGGTTAGATAATTGATTAAATTTGCTATAGAATCAATATTTTCTTTTTTTCTAATATTTTCAAACAACTGATCCTCTAAGGAATCAATATATTTTTTCTCAGCTGGAAATGATTGCTGAACAAAAACAAGCAGCAGTATAGTTATTATAAAAATTCTTTTCATATAATTACAAAATTATTAATTTTTTAATAATTAATAAAAGAAATTTTAAATAATATTATATTAATTTTTTCCAAATAATTGCTTAATTCCATAAATATCTTATTTAAAATATTATTAATAATAATATATTAAATTTATCTTATGTTTAGTATTTTTTCTTGCAAAAATTATGCTAAACATTTAAATTGCTATTTCTAAAAATTAAATTTATAGAATTTCAATTGTTATGAATAAACAAGAAAAAATAATTATACTCGATTTTGGCTCGCAATATACACAGTTGATAGCACGTAAAGTCAGGCAATGTGGTGTCTTTTGCGAAATCCATCCTTATAGCATTAGTTTGGAAAAGATTGCATCGGAAGAACCGAAAGGGATTATTCTTTCTGGAGGTCCATCAAGTGTATATTCAAAAGGCGCACCTCATCCGGATTTTGGTATCTTTGAGCTTGGCATTCCCATATTGGGAATTTGCTACGGTTTGCAGCTAATTGCTTATAAATTAGGTGGTTCTGTGGACAAAGCTTCGTTACGCGAATTTGGTAGAGCCAGATTAATAATAGATTCTTTCGACGACTTATTTTCTGGCGTTGCAAACAACAGTCAGGTTTGGATGAGCCACGGCGATGCCCTTACTAAACCACCAAAAAGCTTTGATGTTATAGCTCACTCTGACAATTCCCCCATCTGTGCAGTCCGCTCGAAAGAAAAGAAAATATGGGGAGTGCAATTCCATCCCGAAGTGCATCATACTGAGGAAGGACAGAAGATACTGGACAATTTCCTAAGAAAAATTTGCGGATGCACTCAAATCTGGAACACTCAATCTTTTATCGAAAGCTCGATTAACAAAATTCGGAATACTATCGGTTCGGACAAAGTGATTTGTGCATTGAGCGGCGGTGTTGACTCATCGGTTTTAGCTGTGCTTTTGCACAAAGCTATAGGCAAGCAATTGCACTGCATTCATATTGATTCTGGTCTTATGCGAACAAACGAAAGTCGAACAATTTACGAGCTTTTCCAAAAATCTTTCGATATTTCTATAGAGCTTGTAGATGGCACTGAGCTATTTCTATCGCGTCTGAGTGGAGTAAGCGATCCCGAAGCAAAGAGAAAAATCATAGGCAAAACCTTTATAGATTTATTTGAAGCATCAGCCAAACAATTCTCAGATGCTTGTTGGCTTGCTCAAGGAACTCTTTACCCAGATGTCATAGAATCGGTTTCTGTCAAGGGACCCTCGGCAACGATAAAATCTCATCATAATGTTGGTGGTTTGCCGGAAGAAATGAATCTGAGGATAATAGAGCCACTTCGCGAGCTATTCAAAGATGAAGTAAGAGATGTCGGACGAGAGCTTGGCATACCCGATTGGTTCATACAAAGGCACCCTTTTCCTGGACCCGGATTAGCAATAAGAATATTAGGAGAAGTTACTCGAGAAAGACTCAAGATTCTCCGAAAAGCCGACGATATATATTTAGAAGAGATCCATCGCGCCGGCTTATATCTTCATATCTGGCAAGCATTTGCTGTGCTACTGCCTGTGCAAAGCGTCGGCGTTATGGGCGACGAGAGAACTTACGAAAACGTCTGTGCCTTGCGTGCAGTTACTTCGACAGATGGGATGACTGCCGACTGGTTCGTTTTTCCTCCGGAAGTGCTTGCAAAAATCAGTAACAGAATTATCAACGAAGTGCGAGGCATAAACCGCGTTACTTACGACATCACGAGCAAGCCCCCAGGAACAATAGAGTGGGAATAAATCTGTCAAAGCCCAAATCACGATGTCTGTCTGCACAGGTGCTTTTATTCTTGCAGATTTAGAGCTTTTGAACAGCAAGCAAGCTACAACTCGGTTCGGAGCTAAAGAAAAACTGAAGAATATGCACCCCGAGATAAATATTGTAGATAAAAGATTATCTGACAATGGAAAGATAATCACTACAGCTGGTATCTCAGCAGGCATTGATGGTGCTTTGTATATTGTCTAAAAGCTAATTAATAAGGACGCGGCTCTAAATACTGCGAAATTTATAGAATGGGAATATTATCATTGATATTCTAAATAATTTTCTTAATTTTATATTTTTAACTATTTTAATGGTTAAAAATGAATATACTAATTCTTGGAGCTGGCGAAATTGGGGTGCTTTTAGCAAGCAAATTGATTGAGAGCAACCATAATATCACAATGATAGAATCCGACCCAATCCTTTGCAAGAAAGCCAACGACATTCTCGACGCTAATGTTATCGAAGGCAACGCTGGAAATTTTGAGCTTCTAAAAAGTGCTAACCTCAGTTCCATTGATGTCCTGGCTGCCGTTACAAACAACGATGAAGTGAATATACTCAGCAGCATAATAGCCAAAAAAATGGAGGTTCCGACTGTTATTGCTCGTGTTAAAAAACCTGAATATGCTGCTAAGGATTTTCCATTGAGAGATTTTTCTTATGGACCTGACTTAATCATACAGCCAGAGAAAGAAACTGCGCGTGCTATCGTTCAACTTGTCAAAAACACCAATGCAACTGAATATTACGAATTCGAAGGCGGCAAGGTCAAAATTGTCGGCATAAGAATTGACAAACACTTTGCCCATTCTGGGATCAAACTCAATCAAATCGGCAATATTATAAAGGAACTTCCCTTTATTGTCTTAGCTTTGATTAGAGCTGAGCGAACTGTCATACCTAAAGGTAGTGATTTTATAACGTTAGGCGACCAAATTTTCTTTATATGTGAAAGTGTTAACCTATCAAAAGTGCTAGAATTCTTCGGAAAAGCTACAATTAAGAATGAAAATGTAATGATTGTCGGAGGTGCTCTTATTGGTCAATACGTCGCTCAAGGACTTGAAAGTAAATTTAATGTTAAAATTATTGAGAATGATTATAAAAAAACGAAACTACTTGCAAAAAATCTAACAAAAACCCTGATAATAAATAGTGACCCAACAGACTTAGACGTCTTAGAGCAAGAAAATCTATCGGGAATGGACGAGTTCATTACTGTAACCGATAGCGACGAAACTAATATAATTTGCAGCAAATTAGCTCATCACAACGGGGTTCCAAGAACCATTACTTTAATAAAAAAATACGATTATTTGAAAATGACCTCCTCTATTGGACTTGATTCCGTCGTAAGCAAGCAGGTAATGACCGTTAGCACAATAAGGCAGTTTATTCAAAGGCAAAAAGTAGCTTCATATACTGAAATATTAGGACTCGATGCTACAGTTCTCGAATTAGAAACTACCACAAAATCTAAGATAATACGCAAGCCATTGATGAATTTAGATTTTCCTGACAAGTCGGTTGTAGGTGCAATCATAAAACCCAATGGTGCTGTTGTTATTCCCTCTGGGTTAAGCAAAATTGATGCAAAAGACAAAGTCGTGATGTTCTTTTCACCTGAAAAACAAAATGAAATAGAGCGATTATTTTAATTTAAGCAATTAATTCTATGAGATTTAGCTTAGTATTAAAAGTGTTGTCTATAATAATATTAATAAGCGGCTCAGCTATGCTCTTACCTCTGCCTTTCTCATTTTATTACGGAGATAATGATTATATCGCTCTCATCATAAGTTCTGGTATTGCTTATGTAATAGGACTGCCGATTTATTTATTAACATCACGCAAAAAGGAAGACATAAGAATTAAAGAGGGGTTTGCAATAGTATCTCTTGGATGGCTAACTTTTACATTAATTGGTTCTTTACCCTATATGTTTTCGGGCGTTACATCCTCTTTCACTGACGCATTTTTCGAGACAATGTCTGGCTTTACGACAACAGGAGCGACTATACTCAAAGACATCGAATCTGTGCCTCACGGCATATTATTTTGGCGCAGCTTAACCCACTGGCTCGGTGGAATGGGTATGATAGTTCTGACAATCGCAATCTTGCCGTTTTTAGGCGTCGGTGGTATGCAAATGTTTAAAGCTGAATCGCCAGGTCCTACTGTTGATAAACTTACTCCAAGAATAACTGCAACCGCTAAAATACTTTGGGGCGTTTATATATTTTTTACTTTCATCGAAACAGCTCTCTTGTGTCTTTCAGGTATGAATCTTTTTGATGCTTTGTGCCACTCTTTTGGCACTCTGGCTACTGGTGGTTTCTCAACGAAAAATGCAAGCATATCGGCTTATCCCAGCCCTGCTATTCACTATATTATTTCGGTATTTATGATAATAGCTGGGATTAATTTTTCCTTACATTATAAACTCTTAACTGGAAAGATAAGGGACTTTTTCAGCAACTCTGAGCTTAGATTGTATTTATCCATTCTTGCTATCTCAACAATCTTGATATTAATTCAGGTAATGCTACATCATTATGAAACTATTTCTGAAGGAATACAATTTTCTTTATTTCAAGTTGTTTCCATAATGACTACAACTGGCTATGGCACTGCCGATTATGAGCAATGGACTCTTACATCTCAGATTATTCTTCTCATTCTTATGTTCGTCGGCGGATGCGCTGGCTCGACTGCTGGCGGAATAAAAGTAATCAGGTTGCTCATTCTTCTAAAATTTGCAAATAACGAACTAAAAAGACTTTTGCATCCAAATGCTATCGTTGATGTTAAAATCGGAAAGAAATTAATAGATAGAAAAATTATCGTGAACATAGCTGGTTTCTTTATTATTTATATATTAACTACAATTTTAAGCGTTTTATTTGTATCCTCTTTTGATATTGACCTTGCAACTTCAATCGGAGCAGTATCGGCTACGATAAATAATGTCGGACCTGGTATAGGAATGGTTGGACCTACTGAAAGCTATTCGCATCTTCCAGACGTAATTAAATGGTTTCTTTCCTTCCTTATGATGCTTGGTAGGTTAGAAGTTTACACTGTTATCATTCTTTTTGCTCCTTCATTTTGGAGAAAGTAGATTTAGAAATTTCACCACTTGAGATATTTTAGCTTTGTTGAGTTTAGCTAATTGTCTGTCGAGTACGCCTAACCTGCCTTAAATTTCAATGAATTAGTATGTCAGACATCTCTGTCTGTTAAACTAATAATGACATATAATCAAGCCCATAAACTTTATTAAGAGCATAATCTTTTTAATACTTAATGAACTTTTTAACTATTGTTTTGCAAGTGCTTGTTATTCTAATAAAATATATACCAGTATTTAATTTTTCATTATTTGCAATATCATTTAAATTAATAGACTTATGCTCGTTACTCCCACAATATTCTGAATAATAACGTAACCTATTGCCAAATAAATCGAATAGAGATATTTCATAATTGGCACTTTGAAATGATTTCAGAAAAATATATGTGTTATCATTGATTAAAGACTGGCTAATTTTCAAATCAAAGCATTCATTATCTGAAATAGCATTATTGACATTAACAGGAATGTATTTACCCAAGAATATATGGTCGAACCAAGCTTCACCCGTGTGCTTTCTGAACAAGCAATATAAGTACAACCTCTTAATAGGTTTTTCCGGTTTGATTATTTTCTCTGAGTATTCCCAATCGTGATTTCCTGTTGAGAATTGAGCTGTCTGTCCGTAGAGATATGTATCGTCATTGTATCTGAAATCGCCATAAATTGAATAGTCAGCATTTTTATCGCCTGAGACATCATTGCATTTAGACCATCCCGAAAGTAAAATTTCTTCTGGAGCATTCTGATTTATTGTAAGAGCAATATAAGCTCCTCGGTATTCTGTTAAGCTGTCATTTTTGCAATAAATTGAACGCAAGCCTGTTTTTGCATTCAAGCCACTTGTATCGTAATACATTCCTTTCACGTATGGGTTCCAAAAATCGGGTAAATTGTCGTCATTATTATCAATTTCGAAACTAAAATTACTTATTAAATTCAAAGAATCAGCGTTTGGTATATCCATTAATGCTTTACCCACATAAGCAAGTCCTGTCGTAGAATAAACAAGGATAGGGAAGCTGTCTTTAGCGGTGTTAGTTCCTATAGGCAAATGAAAATCCGCTTTGTACTCTGAGAGTTCCGCTGATGCTGCTCTGCCGTCATTCTTTAGCACAAGCTCCTTTGGACCGCCAAATTTTCCAAGAAATGCTCTAATATAAAGGGGTTTATCAGCTGCTGTTTTATATGTATCGGAAGAAGAATCGCAAGCAAGCACTTTAATTGTTCCGCTTATGCTTTTATCTTCGTTTATTTTGCAAGTAATCTCAATATTTTTTATAAAAGGTGAAGCAAGGATATTACCCTTATCTGCTGGTTTCAGGAAAATTCTTGAGGTCTGTGGTTTTAAGGTATCATTAGATTTATAGGAAGATATTCTCCCGCAATTTACAGAAGTAAAAGCATCCGGATATGGACTTTGGAAACCCTCAATATTCTCAATTACAACAATTTTGTCCTTGTTAGGATTCACAACAACAAAACCGTTTTCAAAATTCCTTTTATAATAAACCGTGCTATCTTTAGCATAATATTTCAATTCATCAATATCTTTTATTGCAGAATCCAATGGCTTACCCATAGGAATATCGAACTCGGGATAGTGAGCAAAATCTTGGTAATTATTAGCATTTCCCAACATAGAAAGCTCACCAGCTGCAAGCAAATAAGAACATAGCACATGCATTCTTGCACTTGGGTCGTTGTTTTGGATGCCGCCCAAAGCCATCCATTCCTTTTTATAATTATTTTGGGCGCAAATGCCTAAATTGCAATTCAATTTCCAATTATTAAAAGATGCATAGTAAGGTTGCCAATTCATACAAACAAAACCTTCGGTCATCCCCCCTGCAGAATGAAGCAAAAGACTATCGCTGCCCCATGCATAAAGTCCATTGTAGTATGCTTTCTTAGGTGCTATCGCTGTTTGTATTGAGTCCATAAATTTATAAAGGGATTCTTTCCACTCATTGTCATTATAATCAATGCCTGGAAAAGCGTCAACAACCCAATAGCCAACTCTATAAATACAATCATCTTCGAAAAGGCAATTATAACCATATTTATTGAATTTATCAAGGATTTGTGCTATATAATTACTCAGCCAAGTTGAAGAAGAGACATTCATCACATAGAAACCATAGTAGTCGTTTATAAGTCTATTATTAATATTGGTAGAATAGTGGTAAAGTGGTTTTTCGAAGCCCTCAGTTCCGGGATAATTGTATGCTTTTCCTTGATAATATGCCTTAATACGAAAGGCATAACCCCCATAGCTTCTAACTGCTTTCGGAACTTTTATGTCGAATGTTATGGATTTCCCTACTATATTCATTTTAAAAACTTCAGAATTGGAGTATTGTTTATTCCTATTTGTGTCAATTGATATGAAAACCGAGTCAGGAACCACCGAGCCAACACACTCGAATGCAATTTGAATATGATTTGTGTCCGTAGTCGCTGTTTGTTTTATAGTAATAGGCAAAAGCACAGGCAAAGTATTGTCGTACATTAGCTTTCTCACTGGCATTCCATAATTAATTTCAGTGCTATCATCGAGGACAGCAACAACTTTGATGAAGTTGCCATTTATCACACCCGTTTTAAGTTTTGGGATTTTAAGTTCTGAGCTAATAATCTCATTTGATAATGGCTTATACACCGATAGAGAATCATTTGCATAATAGAGCTTATAGCCAATAATATTCAAATCCCCAATGCGTGCATCTGGCTTCCAGAAAACGCTGCCACCTGAGTCTAGATGACAGACAAGTGAGGATGGTTCTGCTGAATGAAGAAAAGCAAATTCATCCTTAAATACTGTTTTATACTCGTCGTAACTTTTGTGAAGAGCAATAATATCCTTATAAAGAGAAATTGGCTTATCTGGTGCGAATTTTCTTATTAATTTTATGTCTGTCGGGCTCCCCTCATCTATAAAATAGAACCTTTCTGCCGAGAATTGAGCAAGAAAAGGGTCGCCATTGATTGCTCCATAGTTCACTAATAGCGATTTAACTCCTCTACTGCTATATTCTTGAGGTTGTGAAAGAAGCAGAGGAGAAAATGATGCAAAAATTGCAAATAATAATATTCTGTGAAGCGGCTTCAATTTTATCTCCATTATTTTCATTTTAGAAAACCATATTATGAAAAATAACATCAAAAAATATATATAAAATAAGAAATTAATTTTAATTATAAATAATATTAACGTATAAAGTATTTAAGTAGCAAAGTGTTTCTCGACAATTCATTATGCTTTTCCACAGACAGTGATGTCCGACCTAATAAGCCCTTGAATATTATGGTAGGTCAGAAGCCCTCGTCTGACTATTTATGCAAATAAATTCGTCTTTCGAGATAGCCCCTACCAATTTCGATAGGGGAAGCATCCCTGCTTGCCGCATAGCAATTTCGGTAGGGCAAGCATACCTGCTTGCCGAATATCGAATTAGATTACAATTGCTGTTATCTCAAAAGGGTAATCTTTTTTTTATTAAAAATGCCAGAATAATATAAGAAAATAACTGTGTAACCTTTAATAGCATTAGCTATCGAAGGGGAAAATAATGACAAAAAAACTGTATTTAACACTTATCCACAAAACCAGCCATCTTTATTATATGAAAATCAACTTTTATTTATTATAATACCTCTTTTATTCTTTGCAATAAAAAAAGAGCTATCTCCAAATTCGAGACAGCCCTTTTTTTATTTAATCAAAACTTGATATTATCTAACTATTAACAAATTTTTTGTTATAAGCTCATTGTTTATTTGTAAATTAACCAGGTAGTTACCTGACGCATATTTGCTAATATCAAGATTTTGCAAATAAACTCCTCTATCGAGTGGTTTGTTGTTTAATAATATCGCAACTTCTCTTCCTTGCATATCTACAATGCTAAGTTTTACGTTCTCTGCAAAATTATTTAAAGTAAAAGAAATAGTAGCAGAAGTATTTGCAGGGTTTGGAGAAATTAAGTCTAAATATCCGCTGGAACCAGAGCCTATTTCGCTTTGTTGAATGCTTGAAATAGGATTGGTTAAAGTCAAATTCCCAGTTGATATTTTTTGCATAGCATTATCGAAAGTAACAAATTCAACTTGAGAATTTGCTTCATCAATGCCTGAAAGTGTAATAAAAATGGGCTTAACATTTGCTCCTGGTTCAACACCGACAATTCCTTGAGAAGGAACAGTAACGATATAAGTGCCATCTTCGAGTATTTGAGGCATTAAATATGTTGTACCATTGAAAGTACTCGGAGGACCGACTGCAATAATCTTCTCGTTTCCTATAGGTTTAATGCTTATTGCTGAAATTGTTTCTCCATAGCCATTTGTATTGTTGACATAAAGTGCATAAGTAAAGACTTTTACTGGACGTGAAGATTCGTCAATTCCAATTTTATCTAAATCTGTGATCGGCACACGAGCATTGTATATAATTGGCTCTGTTGTGAAAATATCAGTAAACCCTTCGATCTGATAGAAGTATCGGGCGTAAAGAGTAAATTGTTTTAATTGATTATTATTATCAAAGCTTAGAGCAATTTTAGCAATATCGCCACGCTTGACTAACACATCAATATAACCTACATTACCTTGAATGATCCCGTCTTTATTATCATATTTCAATGAATTAAGAACTACTTCTTTTGAATTAATTTCTACACCCACAATTTTAATATCATTTTCAGGATCTTGAGGATTAACAATCCAGAGATTTCCGTTTGAATAATCATCCATAATCAAGCTTGTTTGAGATGGCATATCAGATTGAATAACATCAGAGTTGCCGCTCTTTTTACTCTTTATGCCTTTGGGATTAAGTGAAGAAGATACATCCCAAGGTAAAGGCTTCCATTTACGAATAATTGTATAAGAAATCAATGTATCGCAAGTTTTACATTCGCAATCTGTGAAACTATACCTAATTGAGAACTTCAAAGTATCGTAATATTTGAGTGCAGCAACTGAAGGAAAGATCATACTCAAAGAATATTGAGCACCTTGGTTCCAATCAATACATTCACCAGGTCCCCAAATTGCTTCACGACTATAAAGACTTAATAGTTGAGGACCGGGAGCCGGAGCGATAACCAATGACCCGCCAATTATATCGCCAAATATTCTCTGCCAAGACGTGTTATATTTTCTTAATTGAGCAGATACAATTGTGGCGGAGAATTTCTTAATCTTTGATGGACCAGCATAGATGAAACCGCTCAATCCAACTAATCCGTTTGAAGTCCAAGTGATTTTTGGCTCCTTAATGATATGAATGAATTTCAAACAACAATCATCAGGATTAGGTTGTGGGCAGTCGGGTAAATCTAACTTCATACTGTCACGGCAGACGACCCCATTGCATAAAAGGGTGTAGTAAATCTTTATTGGATTGTTAGCATTTGTGTGCTCAAATGTTGTATTGATTGTCCATGGTGAAGATGTTAAGCTAAATGAAGAAGTCGAGAAATTACCATCTGGCGAGCTTATTAATAAAGTTGCTGGTGTGCAACTTGTTGCTTGTATTTGAATTGCAAATTCCGTATTGCCAGCTGCGTTGGTACCTATACATTTTACCGATTTGCTAATTAATTTTTCAATACAATGTGTTGAACTATCGCAAGTAGGTAAATCTCTCATAATACTATCAGTGCATCTATCATTATTGCAAGCAATTGTATAATATATCTTTATCGGGTTATTGCTATTTGTATGAATGAAGTTAGTGTTGATAGTCCATGGATTTGAAGTTATATTAAATGATGATGGCGAAAAGTTTCCGTCTGGCGAAGTTAAGGAGATAGTACCAGGCACACAACTTGTTGCTGTTAAAACCATTGAATATACCCAATTGCCGTTTGCACCTTGTTCTTTACATTTTACATCAAATCGAATTAAGCTATCTATGCAATGGCTTTGCGAACTTGTCGAATCAATTGTTAAGCATACAGGCGAAGATTCAGTTTGTCCTGCAAGTTGGAAAGAAGTCAAATTACTTTGAATTAAATGCTTTGTGAAACCACTTGCGGCAAATGAATTACAAGCTGTTTCTTGTGGCTTAGCATTGTTAGAAACTAAGCCTGAGAATTCGACTGATGCAGAAGTCGAAATTGAATTGCTACCGAAATGTGCGGCAAGGTTTTTGTCTCCTGTTGACCAATTTGCTGCCCATGTTCCACCAGAACCGCAGCCGATTGAAAATGCAAATCCAGGAGAGCCAATTGGTTGCAAATTATTAACATTTGCTAAACCAGTATTGAAAGGATTGCTCCATTGTGTAACTGTCGGGCTGGAAGTAATAAAATTATTATATGTCACGTCAAATTGACTGCCTCTGCTTGAACACGTTTGTAAAATTTTAGAATCTGCTGCTCCGGCATCTTTTGGCAACAAATCAGCAAAAGTAACATATCGCAAAGCGGCTGTACCAGTTGAATTCATTAATAATTTATAATCTACTACTCCGCCAGCTGATACATTTACTGATGAACCATAATTCGGGTTATTATGTTTTTTTACTCCTTTATTTAAATTATAGCCAACAACACCAGCAACTAAAACATTTTCTGTATTTGATGTATATGTTGAGTTTCCTAAATTTCCGCCGCTTAAAGTAAAAGAGTTAGGAATATTGCCAAGTGCTGAAGTATCCCTTACTTTAACATCAAATTCTATGAAATAATAGGGGACGCCGCCAGTTCCATACATACCACAAGCTGCGTAAAATATATTTTGGCAAACTGCAGGTATTGATGGTAAAGTCGCTGTTACTATATTGGAACCTGCATTGTAAGATATATTAACACCATTCCATGGATTTGAAGGCGTTGTTGTGCAAGGAGTATTCCATGTATTACTTTGATAATATGATGGATTACCAACATATTCCAAATTCGGGTTTAATTGGTCTGTTATAGATGATCCAGTGAGAGGTAAACCGCCAATATTTTGAATTCTTAATCTATAGCGGAAAATTGAGCCGGGCGTGTAACTTGATTGTTTATTGCAAACTTCTTTCCATAAGCAAGGTGTTGGAGCTGGAGCATCTACAACAAATGAAGCGCAATAACTTAAAGGATTTAAGCCCTGTGCAGTCATATGAACGCAATTTGTGATTGTAGATCCGATTGTTGCGTTCGTCGGAATAGTAAAATTAACATAAATATAACCGCAAGCTCCAGGTGCTAAGGTATATAATGCCGTTACAATATTACCACTTAAAGTAGCATTTAGATTATTATAACCAAGACTATAACCCGATAATTGAGTAGGAAGTGTATCTTTTATTGTTACAGACAATTGAGTAGTGCCTGTATTGCATGCATAAATTAAGTATTGACCGGCACAACCTGGTTGCCTATTAGTATAAATCCATTTGCTCAATGAACCTGTTGTAAATGAAACTAATGAAACACAGGTTTGATTGCTTGTAATGGAAAAATTTTTGCAAGGCTGATTGACTGGTCCAAGACCACCGATAAGGGTTGCCGAATTAGTAATATTACTGCCTGTTGGGAATTGAGCAGGTGGGTAATATACTTTAATTTGGCAACAAACGGAGTTGTATCCTTGAGTTGCAGATAAATTACCGATGTTCCATGTGATTACATTTCCACTTTGAGTGGCACCACAAGTTGAACTAACAAGCATTGCACCGGTTGGTAACGTGTCTTTTACAATACCTCCAACTAAATTAAGTTGTCCGGTTGTTCCAAAATCTTTATAAACACATAGTTGATATGTAATAGTGTCCGAACCAGAAGCATAGCTGCAATTTCCTCCTTGCCAAGCCGCTCCAAGTGGATATTTGTTAATATGCCATGGATTTATGGCAACTGCTTTTGTGGTTACTCCTCTTGTACAAAATTCATATACTTTGCCGCTAAGAGTGCCTGTCAGGCAGGCAATATTGATTACTGAATCATTTGGACAAGTAACACCATTGGGAAATGAGACTTGAATCGTAAAAGAACCAGCACAAGCATTAGGCACACTCGCCCAAGTCAAAGAATACGTTCCGCCCATTTGATTAACTGTAGGTGATACAACTGTCGGTGTTCCGCATGCATTGTTATAAGATGCAGACAAAAACATTAATCCAGAGGGCAAATTGTCTGATATTGTTACGTTTGTCGCTCCCGCTGGAATTGAGTAATATATGGTATAACTAAATGGCTGACCTGTCGCTATTGCAGTATCACTGACGACTTTTTTTAGCCAAAAGCCTCCTTGTGATGCCTCTTGAGACCAAGAAGTTTGACCATAAGTTAAATAACTCGCAGCAATTACTACTGTAATTAAAAGGAGCAAGTAATTAACTTTATGTAAAAAGTTGAATTTTTTTCGCATAAAAACCTCTTATATTATTAAAATAAAATATACAATTGCAATTGCAAAAACGTAAATACTAAAATATTATTTTATTTTAATATAATTTTATTATTTATTTATTACTAAATATTATATTATTATTAACTAAATATATTATTTTAACTATTATAATTATTTACTATTAAGTAATTACTTTCTGATCAGGTTATCATTACATTTATTAGAGCTTTCATCAATTTCTTGTGCTGGAGTGATAAAACATTGGTTTATAAATGACAATTAGAAACAGAACCCTCCCTGTTTTTATAAGTTATTATAACCGAAAAACAATATATGAACACAACTAATTATGGAATTTGTAAAATCATAGCTCAATTAACCAATAAATATCAAACATCTACTCCTTCATTCTTCCAAATTTATTTGAAAATTTAAAAGCAACTACTCTTTCGAGATAGCCCCTACCAATTTCGATAGGGCAAGCATCCCTGCTTCCCGCATAGCATTAATATGAATTAATAATATTTGCAACTAAATCAGCAATTTCTAAGCAAGACGTAAGCCCCGGCGATTCTATACCAATGAGATTTATCAAGAATGGTAGATTTTTGCCAGATTCTTCACAAATTACAAAATCGCGGACTGCTTCTCCTTCTGCTTGCAGCTTGGGTCTTATACCTGCTTGGTCTGGACTTATGTCTTCTATGTTAAGTCCTATCAAGTATCTTGTAACAGCTCGATAGAACTTCTCATTCAAATTTTGAGGAACGCTATAATCCTGCACTCTACTATCCAAATATTCAGTATCAGGACCAAGCTTCATCTCACCATTTAAATCTAATGTAATGTGTATTCCTAAGCTTGTCATATCTTTCGGTGGAGCGGGATAGATAAGGTGTCGAACTAAATCTATTTTGGATGAGGCAACCCTAAAATAATGCCCCTTGCAATAATGCAGGCGATATTTTGCCTTTTCAATATCAATGCCAGCCATTTCTGCGATTCTGTCTGCATCTAAACCAGCCGAGTTAACTATCCATTTTGAAGTAACTGTGAAATATGAGCTATCAGGTAGCTTAATTGTCAATTCATAGCAATTCGATTTAAATTCGATAGCGACGACCTCGTGGTTATATGCAAAGTCGCATCCATTGCGACTCGCTTCGGTTTGGAAGCTTTTCATCAAAGCGTGAGAATCAATAATCCCGCTTGTTCCAGACCAAATTGCACCTATAGCTTTAAGATTTGGCTCATCTCTTTTAATTTCTTCTAAGCTTTTTCTATAAATATTCTCAACGCCATTCGTTTTTGCATTTTCTAATATTTTTTCCAATTGCTCATCTTCATAAGAATCGGTAGCGATAATGTATTTTCCCATTCTCTTAAAAGCGACATCGTGCATTTCTGCCCATTTGTAAATGCTTTTATTCCCAGCAACGCATAATTTAGCTTTTAGAGAGTTGTTGGGGTAATAAATACCAGCGTGGACGACTTCGCTATTCCTTGAACTTGTCTCGTAGCCAAAACTTGGGTGCCTCTCGATAACAAGAGTCCTCAATTGTGTTTGAGCAATTCTAACAGAGCAAGCAAGCCCTACAACACCAGCCCCTATAATAATTACATCGTAATCCATAAACTTTATTATTAAATAACATATAAATTTTGCAATTTTGTAAATTAAAATAATGAAAATAAGAAATAATAATGAAAGATACAATAGTAGCATTGGCAACAGCACCCGGAATAAGCTCAATAGCGGTTGTTAGACTATCGGGCGCTGAAGCTCTACAAATCATAGAAAGATGTTTTTCCGGGAAACAGAAAATAAGCAAGGTTCCTTCGCACACTATACATTATGGCAGTTTTTATAGCAAAGACATTTTATTAGATAAAGTAACAGTATCAGTTTTTCGCGAACCAAATTCCTACACAGGAGAAGATGTAGTAGAAATATCTTGCCACGGCGGCAGTCTCATCTCGAGTGAGATAATCAATACATTGATAGCAGAAGGAGCAAGATTGGCTGAACCAGGTGAATTCACAAAAAGAGCTTTTTTGAATGGCAAGATGGATTTAGCTCAAGTCGAAGCGGTAGCAGATTTAATACATTCTGAGTCCATTAAAGGCGTAAAGACTGCAATAAGACAGCTTAAAGGCGAATTTACCAACAGATTGAATATCTTACGCAAGCAGCTTTTAGAAATAGCTTCTCTTTTAGAGCTGGAGCTTGATTTTGCCGATGAAGAAATGGAAATCACAAATCCAGAACAAATTGAAGAAAAGCTTATTTCTGCTATTAATTTTTGCGATGAACTGCACTCTTCTTTTAGAGCTTCAGAGATACTGCGGTCGGGTTATTATATAGCGATTGCCGGTTATCCAAATGCTGGAAAATCTACGCTTTTCAATACTCTTTTGCAAAGAAAAAGAGCAATTGTAAGCGAAGCTCCCGGCACAACCAGAGATTACATAGAAGAACCCTTTATCTTAGGTGAAGTTACTGTTAAGCTAATTGATACAGCCGGAATAAGGGAATCTGACGATTTAATCGAAATTGAGGGAATAAAATTTGCAGAATCTGTTCTGGAGCAGTCCGATATGGCATTGATTATCAACGATGCAAGCAAATCGCTTGAATATTCTGACAATTTATTGAAAGCATTGCAGAACAAATTCCCTCATTTGAATACTATCCTTATTCAAAACAAGATTGATTTACTTGGAGAGAATGCGAATGATTTAATTCAAAGCAACAATTCAAAAGTTCTTCATATCTCAGCAAAAAAGAAAATAGGGATAGAAGATTTAAAGAAAACAATTCAAAGGGAAGCTATTTCTTCGAGCGACCGTGTAAGCGACATTTTGGTAAATCAAAGGCAAGCACTATTGCTAAAAGAAGCATCGAGTTACCTTCAAGGTGCCTTATTTTCCCTAAAAGAAAAGCTTGGCAATGAAATAATAGCAATAGACATAAGGAAATCCGCAGAAAAACTTGGCGAGATGACCGGCGAACGCTGGAGCGAAGATGTGCTGAACAATATTTTCTCAAAATTTTGTATTGGTAAATAATGTTTCACGTGAAACATTCTTAGTTTCTTATTTTTGTATGATGAGAAAAGATAGATTCGACATAATAGTAATAGGTGGGGGGCATGCAGGCATAGAAGCATCTTATATTTCTGCCAGAATGGGATGCTCGACGGCTCTTATCACTATGAATTTGAGAACTATGGGGAAGCCATCCTGCAATCCTTCGATTGGGGGAACTGCCAAAGGGCATTTAGTAAAAGAAATTGATGCTCTCGGTGGGGCTATGCCAATCCTAGCTGATAGAGCTGGCATTCAATTCAAGATGCTTAACCGCTCGAAAGGTCCTGCCGTTTGGTCGCCTCGATGCCAAATAGACAAAGACCTCTATCCTATCTATGTCTATCAATTTCTATCCAAAACTAATAATCTTACATTAATAGAGGGAACTGCCGAAGAAATTCTCATCGAAAGAGCTAAAGCCAAAGGTGTTCGCCTTATGAACAATCAAGTTTTTTACGCTAATGCAATCATCTTTTGTCCCGGGACTTTTCTCAATGGCGTTATGTTCACAGGGAAGAAAACATTCGTAGGTGGTCGCTTCGGTGAAGAACCTTCTTTGAATATCTCCAATAAACTCAATCAATACGGCTTCGAAATGGGGCGTTTAAAAACTGGTACACCACCTCGGGTTTTCTACGAATCTTTGAATTTAATCTCGCTAAATAAATCGCTCGGCGATGAACCTCCTGAACCTTTCTCTCATCTAACCAGAAGAGTCAAGAACAGAATCATTTGCTTTGCAACTCAAACAAATCTTAATACTCACGAGATACTTGAGACTGGTTTCGATAGCTCGCCTCTGTTCACTGGGATAATCAAAGGAGTCGGTCCTCGCTATTGCCCTTCAATTGAGGACAAAATAGCCCGCTTCTCGGATAAAACATCGCATAAGATAATATTAGAGCCAGAAGGACTAAATACAAACTCGATTTACGTCAATGGATTCTCTACAAGTTTGCCAGAAGACGTCCAGTTAAAGGGATTGAGGACAATTCCGGGCTTGGAGCAGGTAGAAATGATAAGACCGGGCTATGCCATCGAATATGATTATTTCTACCCATATCAACTGAAATTCACTTTGGAAACTAAATTAGTCGAAGGACTTTATTTTGCTGGGCAATTGAATGGGACATCAGGTTACGAAGAAGCTGCTGCTCAGGGCTTAATCGCCGGCATCAATGCAGTCCTCAAATTAAGGAAAGAGCCAGAATTCCGACTAAAGCGCTCCGAAGCATACATTGGTGTTCTAATTGATGACTTAATCAATAAGAGCAGCGATGAACCATACAGGATCTTCACATCTCTTGCAGAGTATCGCCTACTTCTCCGTCAAGACAATGCTTTCGATAGATTAATGGAATATAGCTACCAATTTGGATTAATTCCAAAACTTACTTATTACCAAAAGCAAGCAGAGTTGAAATTACTTGATGACTGCTACGAATACACAAAAGCAATCAAGCTCAAACCTTATGACGTGAATCCATATCTCGAATCAGTGGGTGAAAGCACGATTATAGATACAACTGATTTATACACTCTATCGAAACGAAATAATGTAATGCTTGCTGAACTTTTAGCAAGAATTGAGGATTTGCCCGAAGAACTTCAATCAATCAAGCGTAAGCCCAAGCTCATCGAACGACTTCAACTCGAAATAAAATATGAGGGTTATATAAAAAGGCAAAAGAAAGAAATCGAATATTTTCTCGAAAACGAAAACAAGCGAATACCCGATAATATGGACTATACTAAACTCACATCCTTATCTAAGGAGGGGATGGAGAAATTGATGAAGGTTCGTCCTTCCTCTCTTGGTCAAGCATCGAGAATAGCTGGCGTTTCTGCTTCAGATGTTTCTATTCTTTCAGTTTTTCTTAAATAATGTTTCACGTGGAACATTGCTCCTTTTTGGATAATGGCATAATATTTGCTATTCTATGTTAAAATATAAGGATTGAAATATGAAAAAACTCCTTTTAATATTATTATCTTTTTTTTCTTTCGGAGAGTTCTTATTTTCCGATGAAAAAAGCGAATTGGAGGGGCTAAATCCCACTTATGGCTTATATTTTAACTATAATTTCAATATATATAACGTAAATTTTCGCCAATTGCCGGGCGTTCCTTCTTGCTGTCCAAAATTCGAGACAGGTACCGGCAATGGGCTTGCTGCTGGAGCTCTTTACGAACTTTCCCTTCCTTACAACTTGAATATTGGATTGAGAGCTGGCTTTAACATTCTGAATGGAACTCTTCAGCAAACCGAACCGACTCTTGTCAAGGTTGATACTAATATCGTAAATGGTAAATTCGAGCACGTCCTAAAAGCTACTATCTATAACATTTCTGCAGAACCAATTCTAAGCTGGAATTTTTACGATAATTTTTCCTTTCACTTTGGCGCCCATCTCGGTTATACTATATTAAGCACATTTAAGCAATATGAAAGCATTTTAGAACCAGCTGATAGAGGTGTATTTGTTGATTCAAGGTCAAGGGTTCGCAATGATACAAGCGGCGATATTCCAGATATAAATAAAATTTATAGTGCTTTAATGTTGGGTGTTAGTGCAAGATTCCCATTAAACAACCAGAACACGCTTTTCATTTGCCCTGAAATTTTCTACAATATTGGCCTCAACGATGTTGTTAATGGTATAAATTGGAAAATAAACTCATTGCGTTTCGGTGCTTCTTTCCGTTGGATACCAAAGAAAACTTACATTAAGGATACTATTATTCCTGAAGAAAAAATATATCGCTTTATACTGGATACTATATTAGTTGAAAAAGAGAATATCGAAAAGAGTTATGTTACATTAGGTAAGCCTTTTCGAGACTTAAAGATAGATAGTTTTCCCAACAAAATTGTAATCACAGAAATAATCAAAAGAACAGATACTCTGAATAAACGACCTAATCCGAAAGTAAATATGGCATTCAACACCCCGATTATATCTATCTCTTCGCAATTCATATCGGAAGCTTATCCAATTTTGCCTATTGTGTTTTTTGATAATAATTCTGCCGAACTTCAGCCATATTACAAGAGAATAGATTCGCGTAAGAACTACGCAACCAATCTTTTACCTAACGAACCCTTAAAATACCACGAAAACATCCTGAACATAATCGGCGAACGAATGCTTTTAAATCCACATACTAAAATCACCTTGAAGGGATTCTCGGATTCTTCGACAGAAGACGGTGACTGCGACTTGGCTAAAAATAGATGCGAGACAGTCAAGAGCTATCTTGTAGGTTCTTGGAACATTGAGCCGGAAAGAATTAATATTGCACCATTGAAAAGCCCCTGCGTGCCTAAACTCGTAACTCACACAAGAAACGATAGCGGTTATGCAGAGAACCGCAGAGTCGAAATCCTTTCTGACAACGACGAACTTCTTTCGCCAATCTATAAGAAACACATAGGCAAATCAAGCACTTTTAGCCCTCCATTAGTGAAAATTGACCCGAGCGGCTCTTCAACGCAATTTATTAAGTCTTGGGAAATCAATGCTACGCAAGAAGGAATTCCTATTTTTAACTTAAGAGGTAACGGCAAACCAATACCTACTGAGCATCTTTTTTCTGATGAAAATGCTTTGCGGCTTAAGTCTAATTCACCTTTAGATATTACTATGTCAATTACAGATATTGATGGCAATACATCTACTCAAACCAAGAGCATAAATATCGTCAATGATACATCAGACTCAGAAACAGAGCGCCTCTCTTTGATACTCTTCAAAGTCTCGAGCGACGCAATACCAGAGCAAAACAAAAGAATATTAAAGCAATTCATAAAAGACGTAACCCCGCAGTCATCTATAATGGTAAAAGGATATTCTGACATACTTGGAGACGACGATAAAAACAGAAGCCTTGCCGAAAGAAGAGCTAAAAAAACTGCTGAGATAATTCTAAATTCCAAGCCCGAAATCCAATCTGTTGACATTATAGGATATGGTTCGCTGGAATATCCTCGTGGTATAAGCAGTTACTCGACACCACCAGAACGCTTTCTATCTCGCACCGTTCAGATAGAAATCCAAAAGAACAAAAAATAATATTCATCTCAATCGTCTATTAATTTTCTTTTAATACTTTGTTAATTCAAAGTTAAGTTTAATAATTTCATATTTTTATCTGACATAATGAATAATATCATCGAAAAAATAAATAAGCTTAGAAAAGAACGAAACGCAATCATTCTCGCTCATTACTACCAAGAGTCAACAATACAGGACATAGCTGATTTTTTAGGGGATTCGCTTGCATTAGCTCAAGCAGCTAAGACAACTAATGCCGACGTCATTGTGTTTTGTGGCGTTCATTTTATGGCTGAAACTGCGAAAATCTTAAATCCCGAGAAAATCGTCCTTGTCCCCGATTTAAATGCTGGTTGCTCGCTTGCAGATTCGGCTCCTCCAGACAAATTTGCGAAATGGGTTGCCGACCATCCTGACCATATAGTGATTTCCTACATCAACTGCTCAGCCCAAGTCAAAGCAATGTCGGATATTATCTGCACTTCCTCTAATGCTGTGAAAATCGTCAATTCTGTTCCATTAGATAAAAAAATATGCTTTGCCCCCGACAAATATCTTGCAGATTACGTCAGGAAACAGACAAAAAGAGATATGGTAATCTGGGACGGCACTTGCCAAGTCCACGAAACCTTTTCTGAAACGGAACTCGTTAAGCTGATGATAAAATATCCTAAGGCAAAAGTGCTGGCTCATCCGGAATGCCCCGATAATCTGCTCGCTTATGCTCATTTCATCGGCTCTACTACCGGCATAATAAACAAAGCAACAAATAGCAATGACAATGAATTCATCATCCTTACGGAAACAGGCATAATTCATCAGCTAAAAAAGAAAAATCCAGACAAGATTTTCTACACTGTTCCCGATTTAAGTGGTTGTAATTGCAACAATTGCCCATATATGAAGCTAAATACTCCAGAAAAGATATTAGCCGCTCTCGAAACTTTGGAACCTCAAATCCATTTATCTGAGGATATTATAAAAAAAGCTTTAATACCATTAGAAAGAATGTTGGAGATTGTATGATTGAATACCCCAGATATTCAAAGCTTCCTAATGATTTTATCTTCACTAAAATCAAGGAATTCCTCGCTGAAGATGCTCCCAAAGGAGATATAACCAGTTCTGCTATTTTTCAAAATGAAAAAGCAGAGGCATGCATCGAAGCCGAAGAAGAGCTTGTCTTTGCTGGTCGCAACGTTCTGGAATGTATTTTCAAAGGCTCTTTTGCAAGCATCGAAGTGTTTGCTAATGATGGTGATACTATCTATAAAGGGGGCATAATGGCTAAAATCTATGGAAATGCTTTTAGCATTTTGATTAGGGAGCGTGTCCTCCTTAATATGCTGCAACGTCTTTGCGGTATTGCAACGCTAACAAGCAAATATGTCGCTATAGCCCAACCTTATAATGTAAAAATTCTGGATACTCGAAAGACAACTCCGGGACTTCGCCTTTTCGAAAAGTATGCTGTTGCCTGTGGTGGCGGCTATAACCATCGCTTGAACCTCTCCTCTGGTATTTTAATTAAGGATAACCATATCAAAGCTGCTGGCAGCGTAACTGAAGCAGTCTCTAAAGTTAAAAGCAGAGATTATGGCTTACCCATTGAATTAGAGGTAGATACTTTAGAGCAAATCGAGGAAGCTCTTCTGACTGGTGTAGATGGGTTTCTGCTCGATAATATGCTACCTGAAAAAGTTAGGGAAGCTGTGAAATTAATAAGAAAACACCCCAATGGTAAAGATATTTTCATTGAAGCGTCTGGCGGTATAAACCTTGATAATTTAAAGCACTACGTTGATACTGGCATCAATGCTATTTCCATTGGTGCGTTAACTCATAGCTTCAAATCTGCTAACATCCATATAGAATTTATTAGTTAGCTTTGCTCATTGTTTATCAAAATGATGGTAATCTTTATATGAGTTAAAATTGCCGCCCCATCGCCATCCTCGCTTTTTAAATTCCTTTACTATAATCGAGCTATCAGAAAAGGTCCCGGGCTTATCGGGTCTATATTTTCCATTTGATGGCGATTCTCTGCCTTCGCTATTGACATAGGGGTTATTTACTGGATTAATATCCACAGCTCTGCCATAAGCATGGTTCGACATTCGATTTGTGCCTGCTATCGTCCTATAGTTGAATGCCGAGCTGTTATTATCTTCCATCGAAGCTTCATCCGACCAATTGTATTTTACTATCGGTATTGCTTTGTTCACAGGAAATTTTTCTTTTAATATTATCGAAAATATCTCTTTGATTTCGCTCTCAACTTCTTTATGCAAAAGCAATTGCCCTTTATGTAGTTTGCCATCGAAAGAGTAATACATTACGTCAATTAGAGCTAAATTGTCTATGACTTCTTTCGGTGCTTTTGTGCCTTTAATTGCTTCCTCGAATGTCATTTCGCTATCTACAATAATACTTTCCTCTTGGGGCATTGAAATGGCAAACATAACTATTGCAGTGAACAATATCAATGAGTTTAATATGTGTTTCATATTCTCCCTAAAATATAAATAGACGTTATTTTCTACTTTTTTGTGTGTTATTTATTCTTTATTCTCAATAAATTCAACTTTCACGCAATTAATTCGTTTATAATTTTGTTAGTTTTTTATTTTAAATTTGTTAAATTGTCATTGTTTATTTGAAAATTATAAAAATAAAATGAAAATATTAGCAATAACTATAAGCTTTTTGTTCTCTGTGAGTTGGGGATTTAGCCAAGCTCCAGAGCAAATAGAAATAAAGGAAGCCAGCTCAAAAGCATATAAAAAGCTAATGGAATCGGCTCACCCAACCCCCGTAAAACCAAACATAATAGATATAAAAGTGCCGTTACTAAAAGATGAACAGCACTCAATATTTGAGAACATTAACACAATAGGACCTGAGCCAGAGCAGTTGAAAATGCAGAATGAGTCTTCAATTTCAGTCAATCCCAAGAATCCACTCAACTTAATTTGTTCTGCTGTTGACTATCGAGATAATTCAGCCACTCACGTTTATGTATCCTCAGATGGAGGTAGGACTTGGACTAATCATAATCTTGGACGTCCTTTCGCCGATTGGCGTTCCTCTAATGATCCCTCAGTTGCTTTTGGTCCTGACGGCACTGCCTACCTCGTTTACGGTGGCTTTGGAACTATGCTCGACACTCTGAACCTCGTTGCAGGTGAAAATGGTGTCTTCATTGCTCGCTCTACTGACGAAGGAAACACTTGGGAAGCTCACATCCCAGTTATATTACACCAAGGTCAGCAAACTTTGGATTCTTTATTCGAAGATAAGTATTACATCTCTGTTGACAATTCTCCGCTATCTCCTTACTACGGACACTTGTATATCCCTTGGAAGCGAGTTACTCCAAGAGATTCAGCCACTCAAATAGTGCTATCGAAATCCACAGATAAAGGAACGAGCTGGAGCGTCCCCGTAGAAGTTAGCCATAGATTGGCTGGTTCATCGGAGGATACAACTTTTGGGCAGAGTTTTCCGCTTGCTGCAACAGGTCCAGATGGTGAAGTTTACGTAGTTTGGAATCACGGAATAGAGCACGGCATCGGTTTTGCCAAATCTTTTGACGGAGGCAATACTTTTACAGAGCCGAGGATTATTCATCGCTATAATATATTCGGGACGACAACCTACATCGAAGACCAAGGCTGGCGGCATACAGTTAAAGGCAAGGTTAGAGCTGAGGCATACCCTTCGCTTGTTTGTAATATTTATGGTGGCTCTCGAAATGGCGAGCTTTATTTATGCTGGGCAGCCGATAGCATTCCAAATGTCTACTTCTCTCGCTCGAAAGACAAAGGCGAGACTTGGAGCAAGCCAATTATTGTTCACTCAGACACTAAAAACGACCAGTTCTGGCCTTGGATTAGCATAGACCCCAAATCTGGTGACCTTGCTATTATGTATTTCGATAGCAGAGATGACGAAAATAACCTGTCTGTTGATTGCTGGGTCAGTTATTCAAGCGATGGCGGTGAATCTTGGGTTGACAGAAGAGCTTCTGACGTAAGTAGCGATTTACGTCAAAATCCATTCAAAGCTAACGCTTTTGCTGGTGATTATAGTGGTTGCGCCTTTTATAATGGCTACATCTATCCAAGCTGGGTTGATATGCGATATGCTCTTCAATCTAATTATTTCGATAGCGATGTCTTTACTGCTTTGATAGACATTTTTAAGCCTGAACAACCTGAAGATTTCAGAGTCAATATTGAAGCTGACAAACCCAATCTGCTATCCCTGAATTGGAAAAATCCTACTAAATACGTTTTCAACCAACCTTTACCAAAAGAAAAATATCATCTATCTTTGTTTAGAAATGGAGAACTATTAACTCAACTTGCCTCAGATGTTTCTGCCTACATTGATTATAATCTAACAGCTTACGAGAAATATGATTACAAATTAATTGCCGTTACCAACAGAGATACAAGCGTTCCTGTTTTTGCAGTAGGATATGCTGGTGGTGCAAAGAAGCCAGCTCGTCCTAAGATATTATCTTTAATAGGCAATTCAAATAACAATTTTGATTTAGAAATTCAGATCCCAAAAGTTCGAGAAGATGGACAGACTGCTTTTGTGAACTTGTCAAAACTGAATTTATACAGAGATAATAGTCTTGCTCAAACCTATCCTTTGCAAACAAGCGACACAGGCAGAACAATCAGCTTCACAAACACGGTTAGCCAAAGGGGCTACTACTCTTACAAAGCGAGTGTCGCAGACAACGCCAATCCAGAAAACGAAAGCCAAACAAGCGACAGTTTAGTCGGATATGCTGGCGTCATTGAGACTGAACTATCGGAAAACTTCAACTCAGCGACATTACTAAAGTACTACAATCCAAGCTCTTGGTCGCTTACAGACAAGCACTATAAATCCCCGCCTTTCAGCATTACAGAATCTTTAGAAGGAAAATACAAGCCAAATACTAATTATATTTTTGCACTGTTCCCTATTGACGTTAAAGGCAATAATCGCTTGCACTTATCCTTCTGGCATACTGCAATTGTGGACAAATCTGATACTGCTACGGTCGAAATTGAATACGATAATAATGGGCTATGGAGCAGTCTGGCAGAATTTAATAAGCTGAGCTTCGCTCCCTGGCAAGACGGTAAGCTCGACGAAAACGATTGGAAGCAAGAAGCTATGCTCATCCCAATTGCTGAAGGAAAAAGCACAGCTACAATTAGATTCAGACTTAAATCTGGTCCTTTCATTATCGAAGATGGTTGGTATATTGATGATATTTACATTAATTCATTCACATCTACTCAAGATAAAGAAGACTTTGAAGTTAAAGCGTCGGTAAATCCCAATCCCGCAAAGGATTACGTAAGAATTTTCTTCAATGTTAATATTCCTTCTGATAATTTGAAAATTGATATTTTCAATAGCATTGGCGAAAAATTAAATCAATTCAGATGGGAGATAGAAGGGGCTAACTCTGCTCTCTTAGATATTTCTTCTTTTCCTTCTGGTTTGTTTTTCATAAAAATTACTGCTAATCATCAATATATTATTTCTAATTTTATAAAAATAACGAATTAAGTGCGATGTATTTCAGCAAGTTAACCAATGTTAAATATAGCATATCAATAATAATTCTTGGCGCTATTTCTTGCATTGCTCAATTAATCCTTTTGCGTGAGTTCATATCGGTTCTCAATGGCAATGAGCTTTCGACAGGCATTATATTAGCCAACTGGATGCTTGCAACTGCTATTGGCAGTCGTTTAGGTATGTTGATTAAGCACAAACCCAACGACATTCTTATCATAATAGTCCAAATCTTCGTATCGCTACTACCAGCTATTTCGCTATTCTTATTAAGATTACTCCGCTATTCTATCTTCTTTGTTGGATTGGACTTAAGCATATTCGAAATAGCATTGTTTTCCTTCCTTTTGCTCTTGCCTTACTGCATTCTGTCTGGGTTTAGCTTTACTCTCTACTCGATAACAATGTCTGAAGATGAAAATCAAATCAACTTTGTCTATTCCAGAGATAATCTCGGTATGGTCATTGGAGGCATTCTATTTAGCTTTGTTTTGGTCTTTTTCTTTAGCGCTTCCGACATTACCCTAATCTTAATTTGGCTCGGCTCTTTATCTATTGTTATTTTATTAGGCAAGGAACGAAAAATTGCTATTTTAATGACTATATTGCTCTTGCTTTCTTTACAATTCATATTTTCAAAACTCGATATTGAAAAGATTACAAAAGGTTTAGTCTATAAAAATCAAGAAATTATATATAATAAAGAATCACCTTACGGCAACATCATTATTACAAGAACACAGGAACAAATCAATTACTACTGCAATGGCATTTTGATTGCTAATAGCCAAAGTATTGCTGAAGACGAGGAATTAGCCCATTTTGCTATGATACAAAAAGAAAACATCAAAAATGTGATGATGATTTCTGGCGTTTTGTCTGGCGTCGTTGACGAGGTCAAAAAGTATAATCCACAATGCATTGATATAATTGAAATTAATCCAGAAATAATTAAATTAGCTAATTATTGGACAAATAATCTAAACGACAAAGTCGTCACCGTAATCAATTCAGACCCAAGAACTTATGTAATTTCCACCAAAAAACTATACGATGTTGTAATTAATTGTATGCCATCAGCAGACAATTTGCTCTCTAATAAGTATTTCACAAGCGAATTCATCGGCTCCTTGAAGCAAAAGATGACAAACAATGCAGTTCTGATTTTTAGCGGCTCCGCAACCGAAAATTACGTAAGCGACAAATCTTGTGAAAGCATTTCTATTTTATACAACACTCTGAAACAACACTTTCAAAATGTGATTATTATTCCTTCTTTGAGGAATTACTTCCTTGCTTCCGACAGCTCTCTAAGCATTGATAAGATAATGAGTATCTTCGATAGGGATATTGCTACAGAATACGTCCCATATTATCTCGACCTGAACTCTCTTGCAAGTAGAAGCGAGGATATACTCAGTAGAATTAACTCTAAGTTTCCAATCAACAAGGACTTCCAGCCATCATACTACCTCAGCCAAATTAATATATGGCAGAGCCGTTTCAACACAAATTCGCTACTCATTTTAGCTATATTTTTATTCCCAATTGCTTTTGTCATAAGGAGCAGAAGTGCCGTTAACTTTTCTTTATGGACAATTGGCTTTACTTCGCTTGGCTCTGAAATTGTCATCATTTTTGCTTTCCAGATTATTTTCGGATATGTCTATTATATGATCGGCGTTATTATCACAGTCTTTATGCTGGGTATTGCTTTGGGGTCTGTTTTCAGTTTGAAATTCATACAAAAGCCAAAATACAGGCACATTATTATATCTCAGATACTCCTTTTATTTATTTATATATCAATGCCTTATTTCGTAACGTTGATGGATAAAATGCAAGCTGAAGCAACCTTGAATGTAGTAATTTTTAATTTGCTTATGTTTATCATTGCTTTTCTCACTGGCTCTGTGTTTGGCTACAGCTCAAAAGTGCGAACAAGCAGAATAGAACAAATAGCAGGCGAATCATATAGTTCTGATTTATTCGGTAGTGCCGTGGGTGCAGTGTTCATCTCGACCTACCTTCTGCCACAATATGGACTTTTTGCCTCTTGCTTGGTTCTTGCCTTTTTAAGTTTATTAAGCATAATTTTTTTAATCATAGAAAACAGAATAAAATATGCTCGAATTTCTAATTAATATTGACACTGCGGTTTTTTATTTTTTCAATAAAACAATAGCTAACCCTATATTCGATAAGGTATTTCCTTTTATAACCAACCTCGATAGCTGGCTAATACTCTACATCTTCTTTATTGTCTGGATGTTATGGAAGGGCGGAACAGCAGGACGCATTTGCTTTGTAACTCTTATTATTGGAATTATTTTATCCGATCAGATAAGCAGTTCATTCATCAAAGAATTAATCGGCAGACCAAGGCCTTGCCACATTCTAAGCGACATTAACTTACTTGTTCCTTGTGGACCTGGCAAATCCCTGCCTTCGTCGCACGCTGTCAATATGTTTGCTTCTGCCGTAATACTCAGCCACTACTACAAGCAACATCGCTGGATATTCTTTACTATTGCAGGTTTAGTTGCTTTCTCAAGAGTTTATATCGGCGTCCATTACCCATTTGACGTCATCTCTGGTGCTGTCATTGGTGCTTGCATAGGGTTTGCAATCATAAAACCTATTGATTTTATTATCAAAGCATTAATTGAGGGATTTATTAAGCTTAAGGGCATTATTATCCAACTATTTAGGAAGTAGTGACGACACACTCCCGAAACATAATTTTTCCCATATCTGCGTAAATTTCTCATACAAAATATTCCCTTTCTGAGCAATTGAACATCTCGGCATTAAATAATATTAGAATTATGAATTTATTTTAATATTAGAAATGCAAAAAAATGCATACTCTACGCTAAAAATCCTAAAAATCCTAAAAATGCTCTATATCATTATATTACAATAACTTATAAATTAGCGTAAATTATTAGTTACGCTAATTTTACGCTAAAAATCCTAAAATTGCATCTTCTCTATGCTTTTATAAAAATAATATTATTAATTTTTTTTAA